>Ga0123342_1001854_pt1 | contig 35480 bp, 17 predicted proteins | sample Turbeawhitnodule_FD_89960 | JGI IMG/M metagenome (GOLD analysis project Ga0123342, IMG submission 89960) | Root nodule microbial communities of legume samples collected from Mexico - Turtle bean Mexico white nodule | ecosystem: Host-associated > Plants > Roots > Nodule | place: Mexico: Nepantla... | reverse complement strand
TGTATGAAATATTATTGAATTATGCTACTTACCAACTACCAAGTCCTATTTATGGTTGATTAATTAAAACACTTTGATTTTCTATAGTTATATCTTATATTTGTTAAAAGTTCTTTAGTTTCATATAGAGTTAATTAACTTTTATTAAAATTTTAAAATATTTATAAAATTTGACGCTATATATTTTATATTATTTATAACTTGAAGACAATATTAAAAAAAATAATTTTTTTGTTATACGGTAAATAAACAATTTTAATCCTTAACAGTATAAATATTAGGGACATCTTCATTTTATCTCTGTAATATTTTACGTTGGTTGGTACGATATTAGATGGAAAACCCATAATATTTTTGTTATCAAATTGTTTCATTTTTTATCAACAAAAAATAATTGAATAAATTAGAATATTTAAGAAGTATTTTAGTCTTTATAAAAATAGAAAATCTTTCATATCACTTTAAGATATGTTCCAAATATAGGAACTTACATAATATGTTTAAATTGACCTAAAACTAAGTAATATATTGTCCTATAATGCCGTGTCAAAATATTAGCTCTTGTGGTCATCTATCTATAACACTTTCATTTAACAATAAGAATATTGTACAATATAGAATAGAAAGTCTTAAACAAAAAAAAATTGTACAAATTTGGCTTCCTTTAGTCAACTTCGTTGTATTGTAATCGATCATTAATGATAATGAGGATACATAAAACATCACATGTTACTTCAAACACATTTTCAGACAACTTATAAGATCAATACACCATTGTGAATAAGTGAAATTGGTTGAATATTCTTTGTACTATGTAGCATTATTAAACACCACATTGTTCCATTGCCTCCAAATCTCCAACATTAGTGCAATTCACATTCCGCCCCAACCAAATTCTTCCATCCTCATATATTTCTTTACCATAATGTTTCATGGTTAGGGAAGTCACCCTCTTATATTGCTCTATCTTTGTATTATTTCAACATTTCCTTTCACGTGTTATCTTTTTTTTAAATTCTTTAACACCCTCTTCAGTTAATCTTATTATGGGCAACGTGTGGCTTGCGTTGATTAGTGAGGCATAGGAATAACTGATTATTTAAAAGTGGAGTGGTTGATCACACTGAAGTGTTCTCTCTGACACAGATTAAGGTTTGGTCCTGGATCTCTTACCGTCATCCAATTTCTCATTCTCTGATTAGTGTCTTGAACCATTGGTATGTATGCATTCAATTTAGTTTGTTATAAGGATTGATCCTTGTTATTCTTTTTTACTTTGGTAGAGATGGGTTAGACTGTGGGAGGTCTTGTTGGCTGATATGTAAATGGAAAGGTACTTTGTGAACATCATTTTATTGTATAAGGGTTGGACCACCCCTGAAGTGGTTCCATTTAATTTCATTGTTATTTGCTGATAAAAAAAATCATAATTAATTTAAAACTAAAAAATTTAGTTATTTCTTTTTCAATATAAATAATCATATTGTTGGCAAGAAGTTCATCTTCAATTCTTTTTTGCAATATTATTTTGATAATCTTTATTGAAAAATATGTTCTTTGTAGTTGTAGAAACATGAAAAAGTTAAAATATATAAGACGGATTCAACAATCAATAAGTAAAATGTACTTAACTTCCATATTTTTAATATTGAAACAATTTAAGCATGGCTGATAAATTCTTCAAATCTAGATGGTTAGGAGCATCAAAATAAAATGTTAAAAAAAATCATGTAGAAGATGATGAGATTAGATATAGTATTTCATGAAACTAATTATATACTCACAATCAAGTGACGCAAAGAGAGTTTTTTTTCTTCAAAAATATTAATGAGTAGAAAATGTTTTTTTTTTTTTTCGATGAATTGGTGAGAGAAAGAGAAATGAGCATAAAGAAAAAACAATGAGTAACTTAAAAGGATGATGGAAGAGAAACAAAAAATATCTTAATTAATTTTTGTTATTTTTTATTGTACTTAATTTTATGTTTCACATTAAATTTAAATTATATGTTTTATACATAATTAAAAATCTCCTTAATTTAATTTCAATATATTCTTATTATGATATACGCAAAATTTAAAAGCATGAAACAAGGCCATGCTAATCTCGAATTTCGTCTTTTCGTCTTTTTTTTTATTAGTTTTTAACCAACTTTAATGATCACTTTTGTTCTAGTTATTGGATACTATTATAGACATAAAATATATTTTCTTAATTCATCCTCTCAAATATCATACATTCTGCCAATATTTATTGTATTTTTTTTTCTCCCTTCACCTCTAAAGTATGAATATTTTTAATTTTGATAGAAAAAATTTATTAGATGCATATAGACCATTTTAAGCATTGTTTATGATATATAAAGAGAACGTGAAAGACAAATAGAAAAAAAAAGTTGATGATATATTTATGTAGGAACATATTACAAATGTATTAATGTGCATGAATCATTTTCTTAATATTGTGAGGAAAACATAGCTCTCTTCCATTAAAACACTCATTGGCAAATACTTTATTTGTAGCTTCAGTTGGGTGAACAAGGTCATAAAAATAATATCCATTTCGATTTGCACAAGGTTTTCCTCCTTGGACACATGAGTCAAAAATATTTTTAAACCCTGAAAAAGTATGAAAGTATATGTTATGATCAAAGTAGAATAAGAAAAACACAAGAACTTCTAGAGATTCATGGTAGACGTTGTTTACCAAAGTTTTTAGGGGAAATTCTTATTTTCTGGAAGAAGTTGTAAGTATCCAAAATAATGAAAAGTGAATGTGAGAGTTGGGTTTGCAACTCTTGGAGTTTCGCAGGAAGTTTATCTGAGTAGGGTTTAACCATTTGATTCACAACTTCATTGCAATTTTGTGAAAATGGTGTCCTTGTAACACTTATAGGGATGCACCCAATTTGACCAATGCCAGTGATCACAAACTTTCGAGCTCCTAGATCATAAATTCTCTGGAGAAAGAAAAAAATGAAGAAGGAAACACCTTTTTCAAATTCTTTGGAAAAAGTTAAACATTTATGACATGCAAAATACTCAATTGTTTTTTTCTTAAATTACCTTGATACGTGAAGTAAGTTCCTCAAGTAGGTAATTTGCATATTCTTCTGGATTGAGATTCTTATTGGTTTCATTTGGATTGAAATAATTCAACATGTAATCATTAGATCCCATTGATACAAGATATATGGATTTGGATAAGTGATGCCTTAGTTTTTTTTTGTTATTTATGATTCTTGGAAGATCGTTAGCCACAGTTGAGGTGAAGTATTCAATTTGTTTGTCCCATGACAAGCAATCCCCCTTCATCACAAAATGAAAATATGAGAAATAAACATATTTTTTTATATAAATGGGATTGTCTTTTGAAAAATTAAGGATATGAAGAAGTTGTGTTTATTGTGAAAAAAATTGTGTCAATGTGGTAGGATTTCTGACATATCAATGTTAAGTTCAATTCAAAGTTGTGTGACATTGACATGACTTCACTTTGACATGTCAGAAAAGTCATGTTATGTTGGCATGACTTTCTCATATACGTAATTTTCCCAAAAACAACCTCATTTTAATAAAAAAAAGAAAAATTATCCACAACATCGGAATAAAAAGAGTGGGATATTTTTATTTATTTTGAATCTTACTGCTCTTGTTGAATTCAAGATTCCACATGAGCCTGATGCATAGTTAAATCCGGTGGCTACTTGATATCTCTCAGACTTAGACACGCCCAAATATGGAGGTGGCATTGGCAAACCCAACATAATAGCTATAAATGAATCATAGATAGATACATAAAAACCCTCATATTAACTTGTTTTTAGTTAATGGATTTTTAGCTTAATTACACAATTTGATAGTGAAGTTTATCTTTTTATAGATAGATATGTTACCAATAAGGTCAGCAAAAGTTTTGCCATTGGTGAATCTTCCTGTGGAACAGTTGTTGAAGTCAATGCCATAAGGAAATACATTTGCTTTGGCATGTGCATTGATATTGTTATTGTTTCCAGGGTCTACAGTTGAATCACCAAAAACATAAAAAGCTGGAACAATGTTCTTTCTAGAATGTGAGGCATTGCTCAAAAATGCTAATTGTTGGGTTATGATTATGGATATAACCCACAAATTTTTCAAGTTTTTTCCATTTTGTTTATGTTTTCTTTTGAGTTATGGTTATGTTTAAATGATGGTTTTTTATGGTAATCATTCCTATTTAATAACCAAAAGTAGAAATGTGTGTAGTTTGTCTAATTCTCTTTTGTTCTATAAACAAAATTTTGTTCTATTTTCAGTTTTTTTTTTCTGCCCTTTTTTTTTGTTATATTTATGTATGTCTTTCTTTAGCTACATCCATCTATCTTCCTTTTTCTAAATTTTCAAAGTTGTTTCTTATCTTTTGTATAAATAGATCCTATTATTTAGAAGGTAAGTACATATAGAACAATCCTATTTAAGCAAATTCATTTTATAATAGGTATTTTTTAAAATCTTTTTATTTTAAGTTTTTTTTTGGCTCTAACTACAAGTATTTCAAGGTTTTAGTAGCCTTGAAAAATATTCCTATATAAACTAATTCGTTATTTATATCAGTATTTCTCAACATTCACTATCTAATCTTAACTATTAACTTTCAAGAAAATAAATTACAAAAATGAAATATAACTCTTCCATTCAAATAAGTTGATAATATTATATATATATATATATATATATATATATATATATATTTATTATGAAACAGCATTTATGAAAAATAAAAAATTTCTAATGAATGTGAAAGTTGCCACAACAGACAAAGAGGGTGAAAGTAAGTTTACTCAGAACGACATTAACATGGATGGAGAATATACTTACTTCATATTGGTTTGACATTTCTATAATTTTATTTTTGTATGTTTATTTTGTTTTAAAATATTGAATCATATTAAAACACTTTGATTTTCTGTAGTTATATTTTCATATTTTTTAAAACTTTTTTAGTTTCAACTAGGCTTAACTAACTTTTATTAAAATTTATAAGATATTTATACAATTGCGCGCTATATATTTTATATTATTTATAACTTGTAAACAATATTAAAGAAGAAGAATTTTTTTGTTATGCAGTAAATAAACAATTTTAACCATTAAGAGTATAAAACATTAGGAACATCTTATTTTGTCTGTGTAATCGTTGCCATCATGTGCAACACCCATAATATATTAGTTTAACTTTGATACATTTTCTGTGAAAATCTCAACCAAATAGAAACACATCTTTGGTGATCTAGATGCTCCTACTTTCACAGATACAAATATGACAATTTTTGCATCAGATTTTGGTTTACAAATTATAGGATCTGTAAGTAATATCTCATCTACACTCAGATTTGTTACCAATAACAATCAAAACTTGAGATATGCACAGTGCTAAATGAGTTGAACCAATTCGGTTCATCACAACTACTCAGGAATTTATTGACCAATCATAGCTCATGTAGGAGACATTAACATGAGCACCATCACCTAAGAGATGTGTCAAAAGACCTGCTTTATTTGCATCCAAGTAATTTATTATCCACTTTAACATGTTTATCTCTTGTCCGAAATCCCCAGAGTACCTGCAAATATAAATATTTCTTGAGCAGAATGATAGAGTTTGCAAAAGGCTGCAGAAATGCACAAACTGCTTACCACTTGAAAATTGGAGTGATATGAATTGTCCTCTTCTCCAACTCCACTTCAATTCCATCATTCTCAAAAAACTCTCTAGCTGCACATCTCAATTCTTCTGCTACTCTATAGGGTGAGAAAAACCTCACCTTTGGGCTCGACTTCGTGCCATTACAGAGGCCAAAGTGAACTAACGGATTCAGTTTTACAAGAGCAAGCTGCAGTTTGGTAGGAACAAATGAATCAAGTTGTTTCTAGGAGAAAGAAATTTACTGGGAATTATAAAACACACACGAAAGTTGATGCTGCAGAAATGGATAAATTCATCTCTGCCTCCAAGTGTCGAATAATGAATTAATGATATGTAAGTGGTACCTTATTTAAGTCAGCAACAACACCACCTTCCATTTAATGTTAGAAAAATAAAGTTCTATGTGTCATTGTTTGATTTGAAAGCTTGATGGAAAGGATGTAAAGAACATGATTCAAGTTTCGTCCTTAATTTACTTGGTTACCAAAACATTAAGTAGAGAAAGTGCTTACCTCTAAGCGCCTGTCTCCTGAACCAAATGGCTTAATTAAGGAGTATGGTGACCTCCGATTGCTTCTGAGGATACCATTTTTAATGGTACTAAGAGAATAAGAGTGCCCTCCAATCAAGTACTGGAAATCAGAGAAGGATCTCCTATTAATCACACCTTCTTCACACCCGACTCTAATGATAGCATGAATGATCATGGCATTGTACAAATTTAAGAAGAAGGCAAGCGTCTCGTTTTCTGATAGTTCCAAGAGATTCACCCGCTGCAGATCTTGGGTCATGTTTACATACCTGTAGTTGGGAAAAAAGAAATTAAACTTTAGATACGCAAAATATGATACCTGCCCCACTTCGTTCTCTGTAAGTATATCAAAGTACATGCACTTCCTAAAAAGACAACTATATTCTTACCAAGACAGTGAAGAACACAGATGCAGGGCAAAAATAAAAAAAGTTTTGCAGAGCCAACAAGTGAGCCGCTCAATTGGGAAATATTCCTACTCATACTATTAACATTGCATCATGCTTTGTTATTATTACTTCATTATCATGAAAAATATTATAAACTGTCAATAACAAAAGTCTAGATTCCTTTCATCATGTTTCAGTAATGCAGGGATTATACAGTAGTTTATCCAGGAATTTGCCTGACATTCCCAAGTTCGATGAAAGTTAAAATTTGACAATCGAACTAATTAGTATCAAAATTGATGAATTCAACAACAAAGATTGATTAATTTACAAGATACTAAATAGGTAACACGATGAAAATCAGTGATTAGACAACCCAGCTTGTCTATTTTGCATGTAACGCATTCATTATTAGTCACATCAGAGGGGATGTGAAACTCTGAAAATTGAAGATCCGCAAGAAATAAACTTAGAATGAGCAAATATATGGTACACAGGGAAACACAAGCCATGCATTGCATTCACAATAATATACACAAAAATATAGAACTTGGTGTATTTGTATGTGCCATACCTACGAAATTCTTCACTTTTGCCAATGGCCACATAATCAACACGTTGCCTGTCTTCAGAAGCATAAGACTCAAGAATAGCAAACATAATCTTGGTGAGCCTATCACACACTGCAGCTGCAGCCTTCGGTTCACTATCATTTGTGGCACCACGGAAGTTAAAGCATTTGGAGATAAAGGGTTCGTGCTCAACGAATCTATAGAAGTGGTTTCCCTCCTCAAAATCATTTTCCCTAAAAAAAGGAGGTTGACAATGGCAATAATATTACTGAAGGAGTGTGGCTTGTACATTAAAATGCACCTTGTTGTTTCATAAAGTTCTTTCCTTACCCGAAAACATGGTGGATGAAGTGCTTCTTGCATAACTGTTTTCCAATCTCAACAGCCTAAACATATGTTTGTAATGGAAACCATTTAGTGAAAAATTGCAGTTAGAGCAACAAAATTGGGGACCAAAGTATGTTTGAAATTGCAACATTGAAAACAATGCACATTATGTTAAGAAACTTGAAATTATAACGGTCATGTGCCAATTCTAAATCACATAATAGTCACTACAATGATTGTGGGCCTTAATTTTACTTCATGAATGAATTTTGATTACTGATGCACAGGCAAAACGCTACTAACCTTACAAATGGCAGCTATTAGTCGAGTCCCACTGTGAGCAATTTAATAATAATAATAATAATAATAATAGAATTTATTTAAAATTTAATCTATATTAATTTTAAGATAGATAACTATACATATTTAATAATGTTTACAAATTGGTATAAATTATTTTATCAATTACACCTAATGTTTTATAAAATATATAATTTAGTCATTTAATTTCTATAACTTTATGTTATAATAATTTGTAATTTTCTTTTACTGCATGTAAACTAGTTAGTGTTAATGATATTGTTACTAAATATAATTTGACAATAACTCGATATATTTTCTAAAATGAAAATTAAATAAAGTTATGGCTGATTAATAATTAAAGAATTAAAATTGAATAAAAATAAATTTTAAAACTAAAATTCTAGACAATTAAAAATTAAAAGATTGTAGTAGAAAATAGGAACTTTGTAAGCCAAATTGAAAAGGCAGAAACAAAATTCCAAAACAAACACAAAATCTCTAAATTAATTTTACCTTATGCATACAAAATATTACCAAATGTATTCTTTAAAGCATGTTCGGATAGAAATTTTGATATTTTATAAAAACATTTAAAATATTTTATAATAAAATTTGAAATTTTTCTTATTTTTAAATTTATACTACTTTTTTTCATTCTTTCTCTCGTCTACTCGATAACTATTATCGATTTAACTAATCTTAAAATATTATTATTTTATTTGAGGTTTAAATATATTATTATTGATATTAGACTAAAGTTATTTTCGGTTAATATTAGAAATACACTTAAATATATTTTTCAATCAAATTTTTTAATTAATATTAATTAAATTTATTTTATGAACAAAGTTATTCAGAATTATTTCCTCCATCAATTTTAACAACAAACACTAAGTTTAAAACTATACATGTTTAAGAAAACAATTGTCATTTGTTAGACGTTAAAAATCACCCTCAAGTGAAAATGTCAAATCAGAACGGTGAGATTTTTATATTCAAAATTAATTAAATATTTGTAAGTAGTTATCAAATAAAAACTACGTGATTCATGACGTTTTTATTGGATAAAAATATGCATCTTTTTATTTTAAATTAATGTATTCTGGATAAATTCATTTTTAAAATAAGAGAAGTTACTCTTATATTACTTTTTTACAATAGCTTTATAATAAATAAAAATAAAAAACTATTAAATAAATAAATTATGTGATATATTTGTATAAAATATTATCATAATTTTATAATATTAATGAATTAAAAAGGATTTTAAATTCAGTTTAAAATAATTAATAAATAAATTTATAATTCAATAAAATAATAATCATATTCTTTAGTGTCTACTCATCTTAGTTGATAGATAAAATATTATAGTTGTTATATAATTATTTATTCGAACTGAATTCAATCTCAAAATTCAATAAATAAAAATAATGATAATAATAATAATAATAATAAATATAATTAAACTGAACTGAAGATTCATATACCTTGGTAGGAGCGTAGCCATGGTGGCGAACCAGAAGCTCCACCAACTCGCTCCCGGCGAAGCAGTTCCTCGCAATCTTCATTTTCAACACTCTGTCCTGAATCGGCAGCCTCTGTCTCAAAACCCTAACCACCTTCAAAACTTCCTCCACTGCTTCCTCCTCCTCCACCTCCTCCGCCGCCTCGTCGAACCCGTACGCCGGAGCCGCCAGCCCCTCCCCTTCCGCCTCTTTCAGCCGCCTCTCCAACTCCTTATTGCTGTCCTTCCGCAGCGCGTTGAGCTCCACCAGTCCTCCGATTAGCTTATTACCGAAGAAAATCTTCGGCACCGTCGCGCTCCCCGTTCTCTCCAGCAACTCCTTCTCTCGCTCCGCGAACACGTCCACGTTTATCTCCACGAACCTCAGCGCTCTCTCTCTGAAGAAGCTCCGCACCGCACCGCACTCTCTGCAGTTTGAGCGCGAGAAGAAGCTGATCCGCCGCGGCAGGACCGATACGTCGTTTCTCACCGCCACGAAGACCTTCAGTCCCGAGAGATCGAACTCCGTCACGCCGTCGTTCTTGTTCTTCTTGGAGGCATCGTCGTTGTGGCGCTTCAGCGTGGAAATTCCACGCGAGATCGCCGATGACAGCACGTGGCGGCGCTGCTGAAAGAAGTTGCCGAATGCGGTGGAAACATCGACGTCGTTTCGTTGCGATGCGGTTGGGGGCACGGGCTTCGGAAGAAGCGCGTGAGGCTGCAGGATTACCTTGTTTAGAATTTTTTGCGACGACGGCGTTTCTGGTTCTGTGGATTGTGTTGTTGTTCTTATGGATTCTTCTACTTCCAAACCCATTGTGGTTCTGTGTTGTGTGAATGAAGGACGAAAAAATAGATGAAAGTGAGAATGAAGAAGAAATGGAATTATGGTGAATTTAAACTGAGACTTCTCAGATTACAAAGTAAACAAATTTAAAAAATAACTCAGGTTCTTATCCTAGTATCTACTATTTAATACTATTTTATCAAGAATGATGTGATATTAAAACATATGCAATTTTAAAATTATACTTAGTCTTTTTTATTTTATCAAACTATAGATATTAATTTTATTTTCTCCACTCAAATATTTCTTAGCTAATATGAGGTTCGGACATACCTTTTAAATTGTGTTTGAATGGATATCGACACTCGTACAATATTCGTAAGATAAATGTTGGTGAAGTGTTCCATTCAAAAAATATTTATTAGATTTCTGACAATTTTAATACAATTCTAATATAATTTTAAAAAAGTTACATTAATTTTTTAAAAACTTAAATTTATTGTATAAATTTTTATTATAATTATAAAAGTAATAAATAAATTCTTAATTTTTTTAAACTAAAATATATTTAATCACATAAATTTTTATTATCCATTTATATAGTTTATAATCATATAATATGTATTCGTGTTATGTATCCTATATTTTAAAAAATATATGTACTTTATATTCGTATCGTATGAGTGTTTGTCTTATATATAGAGGAACGCACACAAACACACACGGTGTTTTTTTAACTCATGTTTTTTTTAAATTAAATAAATTAGATTTTAATCAATTAAATGAAAATTTAGTTTATAATATTTCAAGTGTGTTTGGTTCTACTGTTTCGTGAATTCGAATCCATCATTCTGATATAGTGAAATTATGAACTATTTAAAATAGTTTGGATTTAATTTATACGACAATTATAAATTCATTATAGGAAGTTAATCTCTTAATTAAATTTCATTAATTTTACATAATAGTTTTGACTCTAAACAGATAAAAATACCTAAATTAGCCTAATTTTTTTATTAAGTTTCCCATATATATGTTGAATTCAATTTCGGCATGTTTTATTTAATGCTTGATTTAATGAAAATCATTAACAACGGTAAAAATTTCTTTAACAAATTTTAACAACGACTTTTTTAAATTTGAATTCAAGACTGCTAGTGAATGGATAATCATTCCACGTGGACTGATTTATAATTACAATAGTTAATATTAATTATTTTAAATACTATTTAATTAAAATTTATTTAATGAGTATTTTTTATTTCACGAAGTCATATTTAGAAAATTTCTATTTAACATAATTCTGTATTAAAAAAATTGATATTTTTAATTAAATTTTAAAAATATGTGTTTATTGAATATTTAATTTTTTTAATTGATTTTTTTATTTAAATTTTTTATAATTTGATGACGTGAATGTTTCTATAGTAAATTAAAAATAAAACACTATTTGAATTGCAAATGGCAAGTACGTAGATGTCAAGTAAGTTACAATAGCTTAATGAGGTTGTTGATTAAAAAGCACGTCATGTTTAATTCTATTATTTATTTTTAAAATAACCATTCATATATCTGTTTTATGTGCATTTTTTTTTTCAAATTTGATTAAAAAGTTGACTTCATAAGTTTCTCATAATAAATTATTTAATATTTATTTCGATATTATTAATATAATTTTATATTGTTTAAAAATGAATGTTAACAGTATTATTAATAATTTTTTAATTTTTTTTAACTTGTTAGCATTTATTAACAAATATTGACCAGTGTTTATTGAAGAAAAAATGAAAGAAATTATTGTTCTGACTGATTTTCCAACAAGAACATAATCCAAAGACTTTGATCGTATTTGTTGGTTAATGCTGGGCTTCCACGTGGTGAAGTCTATGCTTATTTGTTACGTTCTTATTTTATTCTTCTGTCCTAAGTTTTTATAACAAAAACTAAAACAACATTTTTATTTAATTATAAGTTTGACTTTAATCATCACAAATTTAAAAAATATTATTAAAAGAGAGAACGGCTAAAAACTATGAGATTGATTATTTGATAAAAGTTCTTTTTTTCAAAAAATATTTTAAAAACTATGAGATTGATTATTTGATAAAAGTTTTTTTTTGAAAAAATATTTTTGGTATTTGGGTTGTATTTTCAAATTGATTTCAACGCTGAAAAATGTGAAGTTTTAATTATTTTTATACTTAAATTTAATATTCAATGATAACTTTTTACCATGACAAAATTAATAGAAAGACTAGATTCATGTAATGTGTGATTTTAATTATTTAATGACGGTTCTTTTCTATATCCTGATTAAATATTTAATAATAATTTTACACACTCACAAAATTTTAAATGAATGAATTTATATATTTGTCTAAATTATGTTTAAATTTGAAAAGTAATTGACTTTTAAAATGCAATATCGAAACTAAATTTGATTAAAAATACATAAAAGAAAAGGACTCGTGAATATAAGAAATAAAAAAAACTTTCTTATGTCCACAAAACATGAATTAGTATTAACTTTTTAAGATAAAAAAAATAAATAAATATGGAAGATTGCATCAAAATTTTAAAAAATAAAGCAACTCATGATAGTACCATAAACATCTACATTAAGAGTATAAAAAAAATTAATTAAAGACAAAAAGATACATAATTTTTTTTCTCTCTAATGGATTGTTTTCATAAAAATAAATTATGTAATCCTATAATCAATCATTTAAAGTAAAAAAAAAATTATTTAATTTTATAATGAATAATTAAAAAAGCAAAAGAGAATATCCAATGTGTTGATGTTTGATTGGAAGTTGGAATTGGATGATGTATCCAAAGTGTTGCTCCCAAAAGGGAAGGAAGGTACACATCATAACCAAATCACCAACCAACCAATGCTGGCCATAGACAGCACCTAACACAAACAAAGGGAAAAGATAACTTTCAGGACAAAGATACCCCTCTTGCCAAACACATCACACTTTTTTTTTGCTTTTTTTTTTTCATTTTCATCTTCTATCTATGAGTGAACCAATTGATGCACACTCATTTCAATTTAATCACTTCTTTTAAACATCTTAGTTAGTTTTAACATCATTGATTTTTTTATCTCTATTATAACACGAAATTGTTTTTTTTATTCAACATTCAAATACTTGTAATGTTAAAGATATCACATTGATTAGAGATAAAGACATTTTATTGTATATAAGTGGGTGCAAACCTCACCACATGAGCCAGTTTTATGGGGTTGAGTTAGGCTTAAAATTCATTTGGTAATATGTGATATGAAAATGATTGGAATAGATCATTTCTGTATGTAAAATTATTGTTAATTTTTATTAAAGATTATTATTTTTTTTAAGATTCATTGTTGTTTTGATTGCAGATTAATGTTCATTATAATTAATTTCAATGGATTAATGGGGTGAAATCTCAAATTGAACCAATTTCACCTACAAAATGACTCATTCCAATCATTTTCATATTACAAACATTTAGATGATCTAAAGTTTTAACCAAAAACGAAAACCAATTTCGTAGTATCGAAAAATATATTTAACCATTTTAAAAAACTTCATAAGTTAATACCTTCTTCAAATTTTTAGACTACATTATGATTTAGGGTAATTTAATATTCAAACATATATATATATATATATATATTTAGTAAGGATAATTTTGTAATTTTAGTATCATGGAATGTGGCGATAATGTAGGAGAAATTGGATTGGTTGATTGAGCTAGGAGTGTTGGAGGGGCCATGGAAAGATACCCAAATTACTTTGGTTTGGGTCTAAGTGGGGACATTGTGTGAAATTAGGACTCATTCCATCTTAATTAATTCCTTTTTTTTCAACCCATAATTAAAGGTTTGGAGAATTGACATTCCCAAACGTCTCAACTCAACCAACACTCATATTATAGAAGCAAGTTTGTGTTTATGAGACTGCAAAAATTCTCATTTTGGTATTGTAGCTTTAAATATTTTCTTCATAGAAAAATGCTTCCTGTTTAAATCTATCCATCAAGAAGCAATGTTCAAAATTCTAATACGACACGTAGAAGGAGAAAATGCAAAGCTTTTCACATGTATGACTTGGTTTCTTTTAAGGGAAAATAAAGTTGCTGGGTATTTAATAAATTCAAACTAGACAAAAATAAGTATTTACATTCACTTCTTTTACTGAAAAAGTTATTTATATTTTTAAAGTATTAAATTAAGTTAATTTGTGTGTGGGTGTATGTAAAGTATTTTTTTTTCTTTCTCTCTTGCATGCATGTCATATATAAGAGTTTTTTTTCTAAATTTTCATTATGTGCTTTTTTTCGTATATTTATTTCTTTAAACTTCATTTTTTTTAAATCTAATCATATTCTTTATAATTGGATAACTTAACATTATTTATATTTGATCACTTTTTCAATTTGAATAAGTGTTTATTTGTTTTGAAAATCCTTTTCTTATTCTTCTATTTAGGTTTGACATAAATCTTAAAAAAATCTGTTCGCCTACTTGAATTGGAAATTACTTGAGTATAAGGGATTATAAATAAGGAAAATTAACCTTAATAACTATTTTACGATGAATTTGTAATATAGTTTAGTTGTTGTATAATATTTATTGTCGTAGAAATTTGATATTGAATTAGTCCTTTGAATTAATTTGAAAGTAAAGTAGATTCATTATTTATATTTTGTAAAAAATAAGGTTCTGTCAGATTAAGAATGTAATTTTGAGTTTAAAAAGATGAAATTATGAGTTTAAGTTATAGATAGTTGATTTGGAGTAGCTTAAACTCATAACTATTGTTGAAATGTTGGTAAGGGGAAAAAACTATGCATGCTAAGATATTGAGTTGAGATTCATTTTAAAGGACGTTTTGAACATGTACATGAGTAAAGTTCTATATTTTTATAATAATCTTTTTAATATATAATATACCTGGTTTAATTATATCATTTAAGTTTAGATTGGTTGAATTAAACATATTAATTAACAATGGTATCATGTTTCCTTTAAATTTTTAATGTCGCATCATGTAGAAAAAAAATCAATCAACATGACAAACTAACTATTAATTGGACCAGATGCACTAACTACACATTAACGTTATTAAAATCGAACGAAGAGATAAAGCAAATTACATTTTTTTAATCGAGTTTCTTTTTCAATTACATTTTTTTTTCTTTAACAACGAATTTAAAGAATCTATGCCCACTTTTACTCAAATCAATGGCTTGTTTTGAACCAGTTATGATACCTAAATTTTACCAAACACTTGAACTCTTCAACCATTTCCCAGCCATGAATGGTTCCTCCACAATAACTTTTTTTTTTAAAGTCTAGTTTATTTTTTCAAATTGAAACATTCATCACTTTTTTATATAAAACTTTATGTTAAGCATCATTATGCAATTTGACATCTCAGGTATGCTGACACTCCAAGTAAGAACATTCATCTATCATCACATGAAAAAAAAATATTATTAAAAAAAAGAGAAAGAAAATATAAAATATGGAGGATTAGACCAAAATTCATATGTTAATAAAAACGATACATAGATAAACTGTAACTATTTATAAAAAACTATAAGAAAAGACCGGATGAAAACCTATTACACTAATGAAACGAGTATTTATAAATAAATCATAACTTAGTCAACTTATATGCAGACACATCTCCTTCACGAAAAATATGAGTAATAGTAAATTTTATTTTCAACTTTTTTTTCCACACTAATAAACCTTCGTCACTTTGCATCCAAACCTTTTTCTTATTACTAAATACTCAAATTACATTATCAAAACCAAAATAATGTTGACGGAAATGGAAAATGGTTTTAAAGTCTCCAATATAAAAATAGTATAATTAAAAGTAAAAAAATTATATAAAATAATTAGTTAAAATTTTAATAAAAATTAATGAGATTTTTGTATCAATAAAATATTAAAAGAATACATATAAAGAAAAAGGAAATGCACATAGACTTGGTCTCCTTAGAAATGCACTTAATTTGGGACATGTCCACTGAATTTTTTAGGACTGATTCGTTCTTTGTTTTTTAAGGTTATAAATTAATTAACTTAGTCTTCAAGTTAGTGATAAGCATGCATGAAGCAGTCGTCTACTGCCAGTATTAAAAGGTCAAATGCCATTATAGTATTGTTCTGCTTTCTTACCAAAGTCAAAATATTATATTCACAAAAAATCTAAAAAATATATATATTAGCACGTATTAGTAATATTATTATTATTATTATTATTATTATGTGTATTTATCTACAAATGACACTTGACATTTAAATAAATAAATGAATGAAACACATAATGAAAAAAAAGAGAGTAAAAGATTCACATTAAGATTATATAATCCTAAAGGTATTTTTATTCCAGAAATACTCTACAAATTATACTATTTAGGAGGTATAAATAAAAAAAATATTTTTAAATTATAAAATCTAAAATATATTTTTTAAGGATAAAATGGGGTGCTGCAAAATGCAAGAAACAACCTTTTTTATACTTCAAGAAATATATTGTAAAATGAATGGAAGATAATAGAAGAAAATTTGTGAAGTAAAAAAGTGAATGTCTTGTTTAAATTATGTTTAGATTTTATTTTCTGTATTTTATATTTTGTTTGGGATCACTCAGTTTACTCTAGAATGTGTTTTTTTTAATGTTATATTTTAGAATATATTCTGAAAAATTTATTTCAAAATAAATGGAAGTAACCCAACAATTTTATTGGATCCTAGAAGAAATATTGGTATATTCTATATCTTGGATTGACTAATTGAGTCCAATTATATTAACTTATAACAAATGCATTTGATAATTATTTAGATAAACAATTATTATACTATACTTTATCTTTTAAAGTTTAATGTTGAAACTTAGGAAAAGAGTATAAAAATAGTATTATGAATGAGTATAAAAATTACATCTTTTTACAATCAAAGAAATATCAATGAAGCATGACCATTACAGGGAAACACATTTAAAATAGACAATTGCTTCCTGCACCTGTCAATTTGAACCTGCACCTCCACAGTTTTTAAAATGACTACTTTATCCTTTTCTTAAAGTGAATTCCAAATTACTTGTTCTGGAAATTTTTCTAAAACATACTTTTCGAAATTCATAAAAAAAAATTTAGAAATTTTTTTAAAATACATGAAATACATTTTAGAACAAACTTTCTCAAACAAAATTTATGGAATAAACTTTATGAAACGTAAACAATACCTTTTAGAATATCTTTTTCAGAACAAGTTTCCTGGAACACAATTCATGTGTTCTGGATAGGACTTTTTAGAACAATTTTATTTTGTGCTTTTTTTTTAACTGCAGTGTGAGGGAGAAACGGGGTATTTTGGTCATTTCATCCAATTGGGAGGTGCAGGTTCAAAAATGGGGAGTGCAGGAAGTAATTATCTTTAGAAAAACATCTTGGGACATATAAAAGATTTAGACATTATTGTGGGTGGTGGCTAGTGAAAGCTTGACATGTGAACCTTAATTTCCCTGCACAATATCTCCAATTCTTGTACTCTTTGTTCCATTCTCTGAAGGTTTTGTCTGATATCTTCTTTGTCTTCTAAGAATGAATCTGTGTTGTGATAGTAAAGAATGTTTTGGGAGGGAATTGGTAAGTGAGTTGATGGAAGATTGGGTTGTTGAGAAATAAGAGCCTGCATTGCAATGATTGGAGGTATTCTAGGGTTCTTTGCAAGATCTTTACAAACTTCAAAGCTGAGTTTGTTGTAATTAAGACATCTACACAATCTTGATCTCTCCTCAAATGCCACCATTGGATGAGACTGCAATTCATAAAAAACTTATTTTAATACTACAACTGAAATTTTTGCATGAATCCTGAAGAAGGAACTTGGTTTTCACACCTAAAAGCTTTGTGCTTTGCAGGATGAGAACAAAAATACATTATAATAAGGCCAAAATTGGTGAAAAATCCAGATAATAAGAACAGATTTTTTTAAAATATTGCCAACATTTGGCCAAGGTCACTTGCCATCTGCTCAGGGCACTTCCCTTATCCTTTTGTTTTTATTGAGTTTTGGAAATTTCACAATTCATATAGTAAGATATTAACATGTAACTTCACTAGAGTCACTAAATCAATTCAATGGTGAAGTGCTGATAAAGAAAAATCAGTGTTGAAGTATAAATATGAGGCTCGGATACTCGTCTTAAATGACATGTTTATGTTATACATATCGGTCATCGACATTTGTACCATAGTCATATCAGTGAAGTGTTTAGAGTTTAGGATCTAAAGTGTTATTAGTGTGAAAATGACTGTGTTATATATAGAATATAAGAAAAAATAAACAGCTTCAATGTAAGGTAAAAAGGGTATCTGATATTCACCTGAAGATAGATGTCAATGGCTATGTAAACTCCATCAAAGCAGCTCCTAGCACAATCAGGCAAACATTCTGCAACTGCAAGAAATTTAGTGACCTTCAGGTTCTGATCAGGGGATATCTCTATCAAATACTTGTCAACTAATCTACCAACTTTTTTCAACTTCTCTACACACCCTCCATCTGAGCCATTCATATAAACAAATTGCTTAATCAATCTTATCACACATGTTACATCATAACATAGCCCCATATGGTGCCCAGAGACCAGTAGATCATCCAAGGTTGCTTGCTCAAGCACCCCACCAATCAATCTCTCAATTTCAATTCTGCAATCTCTACTCATCCCAAACCTTGATACAATCCTCAGCACCCAAAAAAGGCCTCTACAAGAAAAACTCTTGTCACCACCAAATGTGATCCCATAAACAGCTGTATCTGCAAGACCAGCATAACCAACACTGTTGTTGCAGTTAATCTCTTTTGTTTGAGTCACTTTTTTCAGATAATGAAGCAGAAATCTTGTGAGAATTGGGTTGTTGTTGTCTCTTTTGTAAGCTCCAATAGTCTGGAGAATCTTCTCAATGATCTTTGGGGGTAAAGTAGCCAAATCCTCAAACCACCATTCTTTGTTTGCCAAATTTGACTTTACAGTCTTGGGAGTAACTTGTGTTGAATAAGAAAATGTCTTGGCACAATTGCTCTCAGGAGATGAAGGGGATGATGAAGACGAGGAGGTGAAAAGATTTCCCTCAAAATTTTGATCCATTTTTGCCAAGAGGGCACCAATGATATTCTCTAACAGAGCATAGTTATCAGCATATGTATGAAATAGTTCATAGTTCTTGAGACTCACAAGTATTTCATTCCATGTCCAGCAGTGGATTCCCTGAAGAAAGGTTTCTGTTTGCTGCAAGAGGTTGTTGCAGAAGACCTCCTCAGTCATTCCCAGATAAAGGGCACAACAATGGAGGAGAAGCACGTTCGAGACAGTGATGGGGATTTTGCCATGGTTGTAGCAGAATCTTGAAACCAGCTCAAACCCTTCTGACCCTCCTGGGAAATCATTGATTTCAATGCTCATGGTCTTGCTGTGGCACATTCTCTTTTCATGGTTCAGTCTTTTTTTTATTCTTCCACAGTATTTTGATATGAACTTCTGCAAAAATAAATGAACTAGATAAAATATCTTTTCCTGAACTTAAGATTGTAAGAGAAAAAACCACCTAGAAAAGGAAAACAACAACGAATTCCTAGAGATATACCTTGTCCAAAAGAAATGTTTCTTCATCATTAATGTGGATTTGCAAGTCACAGTGCTTCGGCATAACTGCTTCTCCCGCATTGAGCTAACAGATGAAAATTGTATTTTACCAAAATAGAAAGGAATGATTATATATAAGAGAATCATAGTATCTTACCCTATCTCGTGGCTAATGTAGAGTTTCATTATTTTAATATAGAAGAGGGTGCTTCATTATTGTAACATTTGTCGTGTTGCATGAACAAGTTGGCTAATACAGAATATAAGATAGATTTTGAAAGAAAATGACAATGATGTTTTGTGGTTGAAAACTACTTGGGTACCGAATGACAATGGAGTCTGTGAAGGTTTGTCTGACAGAGTGAGAAGGTGAAGATCAAAGCATTTTGTTAAATAGTTTTCGGTGTGTGATGTACATGCATGCGTTGGCTTTGGAGTTTGGATTTACTTAGGGATGTACTTTCAAAACATGTGAAGATGAACACTGTTGTGGACCCTCGTATCCATTATTATTTCAATAGTGATGTTAGAATGTTCATTCTAACATTCCTCTCGGTGAAATTGTAGCATGTTATAGTAATTAATGGTATGAAACTATAGTTTAATTTATGAAGTTCGGACACTCTTCTTAAATTTTAGTGTGTCAATGTCTGATATTCGTATCGGAAGCCGACACTCGTATGATACATGTATGACACGTATCTGTAAAGTATCAAATTCAAAAGTATTAGTTAGATTTCTGACAATTATAATGCGATTCTAACACAATTTTAAAAAAGAAAAATACATTAATTTTCTAAAAATACAAACTTTATTTTATAAATTGTTATTATGATTATAAAAATAAAAATAAAAAACAAATCATTGTGAACCTGAAAAACATATTTCTGCTAAAAAAAACAGGAACATACTTGTGCACGCAAATCTTTATTATCAAATTATATAATATATAGATTTGTGTCTCGTGTCCTACATTTTAGAAAATTTACGTATTTTCGTATCCGTGTTCGTATCGTATCAATGTCCGTGTCAGTGCTACATAGTTCATAACACATTAAAGAAAACATTTGGTAGTCCTAAATGAAAAAAAAAATTATAATCTCAATGCAAATGGGTCTAGCCTTTACTAATGGTGTGTTTTCTGAATTTTTATGTTTAAATTTAACTAAAGGATAACAATTTCAAATTCATAATCAAACATTTAGAAAAAAAATTGATGAATTTGATACCCAAAGTTTGATTTTGTTTTCTTGTAACATATAAATAATTTAAAAAATAGTTAGGAAACAGAGTCAAAATATAGTACTATATTTTCATTTCGTATGTCAACAAATTAATAGAAGGAGTTACTATATTTTTACTGTTTTCTAACTAGATTATTTTCTAAGTAAATTTTTTAAATCGTTACAAGAAACAAAATTCGACTTAGGAAACAAAAATTCATCATTTTTTTAAAATATTCATTATAAATTTGAAAATGTTCTCATTTACTAAAGTTTAAAAATTAAAAATTAAAAAATACAAAAGAGTAAAGGCTAGGTCCAAATTGTATTGAAATTATAAAAGTTATTTAATTTAGGATGTTATGACTTTAAATCATTAAACTACGATAAACGCTAAATCTCTATTCAAATATGACAATTATAAAAAAGGTTTGATAATATAATTTAAAAAATATTATCCTCATTTGTAAGGATAAAATAATGTATACATTAGTTTTTATACCGAAATACATATTTTAATTACATTTTCTATAATTATGTTAATTTTTAATATTTATTTGATAAACGTTAAGATTTGATCATTACAATATATTGCAACATATAATTATTTTCTTAATAACTTTTGATATAGTTAAAAAATTAACTAATTACTAAATTTTTCAATAACACATAAAAAGATTCAATAAAAAACATTGAAAAGAAATGGAAAAAGAGAAACCATTAATAAAAAAAAATCTAACATTTTAAAGATGAGTGGTGAAGTAAAGAAACAAGACAAATTAAAAAAAGTAGTCATGCTATAATTCATCAATCTCATTAATACAAAATCGATTGTAAAAACTAGTGTACTAATTAATTAAAAGATGGAGATAGTTTTGGTTATCACTATCTGCTCTTAACTTACATGATTAATTTTTTTAATAATTTAAAAAAAAAAATCATGTAATTTTACTTAGTACATTGGTTTGTAAACCTAATTTTGTACTAAAAAAATTGATGAAGTAAATCATGATATAATTTACTTAATTTTTCTTTGCTTTGTCACTCATCTTTAAAAAGTTAGAATATTCTATTTATCAATAACATATTCTCTTTTTTCATTCTTTTGTTTTTCTATTTGTCTTCTCTCTCTTTAGAATAATAGCTTATACACAAATTTATTTTAAATTATTAAATTTCTCTTAAAAAAGCTATATAATTTTTAAAAATTTCATTTTACTTTTATTTTTTCCATGTTTTTTATTAATTTTTTATATTTTATGTAAATATCTAATAATTAGAGTTAAAAAATTAAATATGACAAATTTTATTAAGAAAAAAATTGCATTTTTGATATATTTTAATGATCAAATCTTACAATTTTGTAGATATATATTAAAATACTCTAAATATTAAAAAAAAACGTAATTAGAACAAGTGTAATTAAAATATATATATTCGATTATTTTTTAAAATTATTCAATTATAAAAATTAATGGACACAGAATCTTATAAAAAAGAATAATATTTATTTAATTATATATCAGAATTTGTATAAATATAATATTTAACTGCAGATATAATAATTTCTCAACTCAATGATAGTTTTTTTTACTAAATGTACAGAGATAGGGATATACTATCTTCAGAAAGAACAAATACTATATATATACATACATGTTTCTTACAATGCTCCCATCATAATATTTCTAGTTAATAAAGACATGAAAATGAAAATTACATATCAAAATTAATAAAACACTCACTATAAATTAATGATGTCTATTTCATTGTGATAGAGAAAAAAAAAACATAATAAAAATAAAGAATTTCTAGAATGACAATAAAATAAAAAAAATAGACTGATAGATTACCTGACGAAATGTTATTGATTTTTTTTCATACAAAAATTAGGTATTTAAACAAATATATTAAGTAAGACATGAAAATACTTTTTAGTGTTCATTATTCGTGTCTAACTTACATTATTATTGTTCTTTTTAAAGACATTATTGCTTAACTGAAAAAAAAAATGTCTTTAAAAAAAAAATTGTAAGTTAAACCTATAAACAATGAAAACAAAATATATATCCATCTTTTACTTAATATACTTATTTGAACATCTAAATTTGCATAAAAAAAATCAATGCAAGATCATCAGGTAATTTACTTAATCAATTTTCTTTATATTTTGTTGTCATTCATCTTCAAAAGTTAAATTATTTTTATTAATTATGTATTTTTTTCATTCGGTTGTTTTTCTGTTTATTTTATTCAATCTTGAAATAATAATTTATACAATAAATTTATTTTAAATTAATGTATTTTCCTAAAAAAAATATTTTTTATTGTAGATTTAAGTGTGAAATAAAAACTTCTCATTCACACGATATTTTAAGGATTGTATCAAACTAGAATATCTCTATTTTCATACTTGTAAGTAAATGCTCTTGAAAAAATAATTGAAACCTCTTCAAAATAAAAAAAATTGAATCTTTATAGAGGTTTTGACAACACATTCGCAACTATGAAAATATAAATATTTTAAATTGAAATAACCCATAAAAGATTATGAGAGATTTTCAATTCGCATCATATCGACAATAAAAAAATAAGTATTTAAGAAAAAAAAATAGAACATTGTGATTTCAAAATATGTTTCACAAAATTTTTAAGGTAGATTGAAGAAAGTTTTTTTACATCACACACTTAATAAACTTTGATATTAAGAACTTAAATGATGAAAGAAATGTGATCAATAAGTAAATCTACAACATATAAAGTATCATGAACAGAAATATCTCTGAAGACAAAACATTATCTATAAATTACTTAAAAAAAATATGTCTTTAAAATAATATCATGTAAATTAAAAAAAAATGTAAACAAATAGTATAAAAACTAAAGGACTATTAAATAACAACCTAAACCTATAACAAAAAACTACATTTATCATTTCATATAATAAAGAATTGCAGCCTCTCTTTGCATGTCTTGTGAAAATGTCAAAATTAAGTGACTATAATATTCTTCATTTGCATTAAAACAAAAAATAAATTAACATTATAAACAAAAAAAATATTTAGTTACCAGCATGCAAAACTCTCAAAAAAAACAAAGAAAAGTTTAACAGTAAATCATGGAGATGTACTCAAACATGAAAAAAAAAAGCTTGATATTAGGAGATATAGTAGATATGTATCTTTTGAGTACAATAATAATATTTTTCAATTTAAAATTTGTCAATTTTTTCATAATTAAATTAAATATAAGATTTGATATAAAAGAAATAGAAAAAAAAAATTACCTCACTCATTATTTGATGAATCTTTGCACTCACCCAATAACAATGCGTGGTTTTTCACTGCCCAAATGCAAACTTTCAGTCCAAAAAGTTTCACATCATGGTTTCTTATAGATCTCACCAGATCTGAAAGGGACACGAAGAACACTAATCAAATGCAAATGAAACACAAACATTTTTTTCTCAAATACAGAAGAAACATGACAACATCATTCTAGTGTGTATTGTATAAAAATAAGGATAGAAGGTTAGAATTAATGATATTATCGTATAAAAATATTAAGATAAAAAAAAATCATGCTATTATAAGAAAAAACAAATTCATTTACAAGCGTATTACAAAAGACATGACCACATTAAATATATAAATATCATACCTGAATCCTTCTTCATCTTCATGTCAACCAGTCAAGTTATTTTCTATACATGGCATCCATTAAAATTAAATAATGGAGATCTGTCCAAACAAATAAAGCATGAAAAATTGACCATAATACTGTATAGTTAACAAAAAAAATCAGATCTACGAGATTGTTCAGAATTAAATTAAATTTGAAAATTAAAAAAAAAAATATATAGGAGTAAAAGTAAACTCAACTGAGTAAGCCATGGTGGCGGCATGAAGAAACTGACCAGCCACGCCACCGCAGGAACCGCCCCGCATGGTGGTTTCTCACCGCCATGCAAACCTTCAGTTCAGAGAGTGTGAACTCCATCGTCTAGGGTTGTTGTTGTTCTATGAAGCATTGTGGTTTTGGTGATTGAACTTAGGGTTTTTAAAGCAGAAAAAATGAGGCGAATGCAGAAGAATTGAAAGCGTCTATCGTTTCAATGCAAGACGGTTGGGGCACTTGCTTCGAAGCAGCAGGTGAGACTGCACCACTTAGGGCAAAACCACAGCATGCTTCAGTCACTTTCTCCGAAGCAACAAGTGGGTCTGCATTTTTATTTATATGTATTATTATTTTTATATTTTTGGATTATAAAAATTAACCTTAAAAATAATTATTAAACAAGTAAATCATGATATAAGAAAGTATAATAAATTCATAACTTACAAAACAAAGTTTATCTATAAACGGCTAGAAATATGTATTTATCTAAACTTTTACTTTCATGAGTTGAAATTTGTATTATTAAATATTACATTAATTATAAAATAATATCAGATATAGTGTGCATCCTGTGCATATTTATTATATTTTTTTCTATAATATAGTGTAGTGAAAGTAATGAGAGTAGAATTTTTTTAATGTGTTTGAAACAATTTTTTATTTTAATGTAAGTGGAGATTCATAATTTTAACAATTTGATAAATAATATTTAAAATATATTATCATGTAATTCACTACCGATACTTGATGTGTTACATTTTTTTCATTTATAAAGAAAGGTTCTATATGATTTTATTTTCATGTTCGCATTCATAAAATTAAATTCCAAAAAATGTATTAAACAAATAATTTATCATATTTATGGTTTTAAGAATTAAAAACATTCATTCTAAATTAGTATCTCAGTAAATAAAGATAGAAAGTTTGATGTATAAAAGAAAGTTTCATGAAATAAACACTAAAAATTTATAAATTTTTCTGGAAACAGAGAGCATTGCAGTTTCTCTTTCCATGCGCAATTTGAATCATCTATTTTTCACATTTCAACAACTCAATTTAATGAAAATAAACTTATTTATCCATATTTATTATCTACTTACTGTGACCGTAGTTCTTAATTATAGTTTTGACTATTTCATTACAAATTTAAATGTGTCACAAGCTTTTGAAGCAATATTTTCAATTATTTTAAATATATAAATAAATGTTAATAAGAATAGTTTATGATCGATAAATATTTTTATGTATTTGAATAATAGGTTAATCGTTGTGACGATTTATACAGAGTCGATAGTTTTTGAATAGGGAATCTTTTCAGTAGTCTATAAAAAACATAGTAGATCCTCCAAGTTCTCGGTGTTCGAATACTAATAGGGTCAATTTTTAAATAGAGTTGGAGTCTTTGTACAATAAAAGGGGAACTTAGACCGACCGTTTTGATAAAAAAAAAAATATTGCATACCCTCTGATTCTATAAAGACCTTGAAGAATTCCTTGTAAAATTTTTATAGAAGGTTGTGTAGGAGGTAAAAATAATATTATCCAAATGACTGATAAGTGATAACCAGTTCACAAGATTGGTCAGATGGTAGGTATAGTAATGAAGAAACTTCTCGTCTCGTCAGGAGAGGGATGTAAATGAAACATATCACAAACAAGTCGGAAGGTCTGAAAAGAAGCTCATGAGTTGAGGTGAAGCTGAGAAGGAGCAACGTTGAGAATGCATTGATTTTTTTTTTTTTATCAGCAAAGAATAAATAAAATAAAATGAGGTACTTCAGGGGTACCCCAACCCTTATACAAAAACCAAAAACAAGTTTCCTTGCACCAGCAAGCATCCACCAGACCTTACATGACAATACCAAAAAACACGTATAAAATACCAGATACAGAGATCCCTCAACCCTATATTGAAACACGCCCTCAAAACAGGCACAAAATCCAACAGCTGAAGAAGATCTTTACTAGCATTCTGACCTACATAAAACTCAATGCCAAATACAACAATCGAACCTGCAAAAGAGAGCATAACCAAAAAATCCTGCACAAAACACAAGCAACTTCCAATCGCAACCTAAGGCACACACATCAATCCATCCATGCCAAGGAAACCTGCACAGAACATACCACAACTTCCAAACCTGGGTACAAACATTAGATAGGAGCAGCAAATCAATCTTTCAAATATCTCATACGACAATGGGGTTTTCAAGCACCAGTCTGAGTAAGAGAAAGTAGCGAGCTTTTCTTTTACCGTGATCCAAGAGTCTTTCTTTGTACCACAGTGAAAACCTCCACTGCATCTACCCACCCGTTCTAAAAAACAACCTTATTCCTATGATTCCATATTTCAAGGCTAATGGGGTATGGGAGTGGAATTTAAGGTGGAGAAGGGGTTTGTTCACTTGGGAGGAGGATCAAGTAAGCCAACTCTTAGAAACAATTTCTAATAGGAGGATTGAGTCGTAGATAGGGGATAAGTGGGTCTGGAAGGATAGTGAGACAAGAGCATTTTCAGTCAAGTCTGCTTATAGGCTTTTAAAGGGAGAAGGAGATGAGGAAAATTCAAGATTTTACAAATCTTTCTGGAGGATTAAAGCGTTGCCTTCAGCTCATGTCACACCTTGGAGGGTGATTGAAAACAAGGTAGCCTCCAAGGTAAATCTGGTGAGACAAGGGATACAGATTGAGTGTAATCTTTGCAGCTTATGCAGGTTATCAGAGGAATCAACAAATCATTTATTCTTTGATTGCAGGGTAGCTTGACAAATTTGGAACCTATGTTATGACTGGTTAGGAATGAATTCGGTTGATCTTATCGTTCCCGGGTCACATTTTTGAACACTTCAAAATTTTGGATGCACCTCATTCAGTTAATCTTACTATGGGTAATATTTGGATAGCTTTGGTCAGTGAGATTTGGAGACATAGGAATAATTGTTTGTTTAAAGGAGGAATGGTTGATCATACTGAAGTATTTTCCCTGACACAGGTCAAGGTTTGGTCTTGGATCAACTCAAAGATACCGTCAGTGAGTTTCTCATTCTTTGAATGGTGTCTTGAACCTTTGGTATGTATGTACTCGATTTAATACTGGTGTGTTATTTGTTTTTTTTCTTCAGTTATAGGTATTAGTATTGGAAATGAAGTAGAGGATTAATCTGTGAATTTTAGATACGATGGTGGAAATGAACTTTTATCTTTTGTTATATGTACAAGGGTTGGATCACCCCTTAAGTGAACCGATTTAATTTAATAGTTTATTGCCGATAAAAAAAATGATTCCAGATTTCACTTACAATGCCTACCCAAATGCTCCCCCAACACCTAATAATGGTATATTTCAAACCTATTGGTTTAAACATCTTAAAATGCCTTTGTGCATCACAATGTAACACCAAAGAAGCCCCTAGCCACTTAATACACAAACCCCAAATTCTCCAAGAGACCTTACACTCAAAGAATAAATGTCTTACCGATTCTTCTTCCATACCACACAAGGGACACCGAACGCACGCCAAAGATATACCACATCTCAAAAGATTGTCCTTAGTGGCAATAGCATTACATAACACCCTCTAAGCCGTAAATTGTGTCGAAGGTATAGTCTTTAATGTCCAGAGTTCCACGAAGGAATTCTCAACCATTGCAGGCTCCCCCCATGAGAAAACTATAGGCTGCCTTCACAGAGAAGTCCGTAGAATCAACATCCCTCCAGAGCCATTTGTCGGTCTTATTTTCACTCTCTCTTGTTAACCTCTTGTTATCCAACACCTGCAATAAACTGTCAGCCAAACTAGATTCTCACACAAAGAGATTCCTTCTCCACCTCAACTGCCACGACCAACTATTATTAATCCAAACCCCAACTTGTGAAAGAGTGCGACCAATATCTAAAGTTATCACATAAATTCAATAGACTGTTTTGAGAACGCATTGATAGTATAAGAATTCTCGGAAGTAGAGAGCATCTCAGTCTTTGTTTCCATGTGCAATTTGAATCATCTATTTTTCACAACTCAACAACCCAATTTAATGAAAATAAACGTATTTATGCATATTTATTATCTACACTGTCACCATAGTTTTCAATTATAGTTTTAGCTATTTCATTATAGATTTAAATGTGTCACAAGCTTTTGAAGTAATATTTTCAATTATTTTAAATATATATAAATAAAAGTCAATAAGAATAGTCAATAAATATATATTTTCTCATGTATTTAAAGAATAGATCAATCATTGGAACGATTTATACACAGTCCACAACAAAAAAAACACAAACAAAGATCAAAACTTACCTTAAAAAATACCATAAATTAACTCACCCCTACAATCAACAATAAAACCCTTTTTGACCAAAGCCCAGCGTTATTAATACCCAAACCAAAAACTAAGAAGTAACATAGTGCATTAAACATATTAAAAGTCACACACTCATATGAGCTTTTCTTTATTTAACAAAAATTATAACTTTTAATATTATAATTCTTACTTAACCAAAAATTTAACTGATAAATTCTATCACAATAGATAACAAAGATACATCTATTTAACAAATTTTAAATTATAACTTTATTAAAGCGTTTATCGTCTCTATGCAAAACGGTTGGAGCACTTGCTTCAAAACAGCAGGTGAGACTGCACCATTTAGGACAAAACCACAGCGTGCTTGAGTCACTCTCACCGAAGCAACAAGTGGGTCTACATTTATATTTATATGTATTATTACTTCTATATTTTTGGATTATAAACAAATAAATCATGATATCATAAAGTTAATAAATTCATAACTTACAAAACAAAGTTTAACTATAAAAGGCTACAAATATGTATTTATCTAAACTTTCACTTTCATGAGTTGAAATTTGTATTATCAAATATCACATTAATTATAAAGTAATATCATATAATGATTGTTTCTTGTTCTAGATCATAAGGGAAGTACCTTGTGGGTTTGAATATGGGTTGAGATACTCCTTAAATATATCTATTATTTAATTTATTCATTGTTAATAAAAAAATAATAATATCATATATAACGTGCATCCTAGTGCAAATATATACATAAAAGTTGTTGTTTAAGAAGAACAAATATATACATCAAAGTTGTTGTTTACTCTTTTTCCTTTGAAAGAATGAAACATTGAACACAAGATTTTCCTCATCTAGCATCCTAAGGACACAAAGATCTCCCTCTTTCAAATCACAATCCTTGACAAATTCAAACCACCCATCGGAGAATCTAGCAAGGCAATTCCGATCAAAAAACAGCAATTTTACTTCCCACCATCTATCCCCAACACGAAGACTCACGTGCCTTCCACTTTTCTCAAGATAGCTCTTTGCATATCGAAATGGTATTGTCTGCATTAATACATTACAAATATCATTACTTCATCAACATCACAAAGAAAAAAAAAATATACCTATAACACTAAAAGAAAATTAGTTTATAAATTAGTTTCTATTATTGTTAAATAATTTTTAAATTGGTATCTAATTAGATATCAAGGTTTTAACTACCAATTATTTGGCTAAATTTGATAGCAAAAACTTTGGTTGCTAATTATTTACCAATTTATAAACCATTTGACAATAATAGAAACTAATTTAGAAACCAAAATTTTATTTAGTCCCTAAAATGTTCTCTAATTTAGTCACTATAACAACTAATTATTTTTTGTTTCTAAAATTGGTTTCTATTTCATGATTTTTCTTGTAGTGTAAATATGTTTAGGAAAAAAACTGCAGACAATTAAGGAGATCATGTTTTCCATGTCTAGAACCAATAACTAAAATGAAATGTTTATTCTTAATCAAATAATCATTATATGTGATTTTGTTTATACAAATGATTCACGAAAATCATCAAACAAAAATCAATATTTAGATATCAAAATAATTAGTTGCAATAATAATTAAATTAGGGACCATTTTAGAAACTAAAAAAAAAATTGGTTTTTAAATTAGTTTTTATTATTGTGAAATAGTTTCTAATTTGGTATCTAATTAGCTACAAATGTTTTAACTATCAATTATTTAGATTCTAAATTTGTTAGCAAAAGCCTTAGTTGCTAATTAGATACCAATTCAAAAATCATTTAACAATAATAGAAACTAATTTAGAAACTAAATAATTATTCAGTCTCTAAAATGGTCTCTAATTTAGTCACTATAACAGTTAATTATTTTTTGTCTCTAAAATTGATTTTTATTTCATGATTTTCTTGTAGTGGTTATAGTTTGTCATACCGGCACTTCTGACTTGATGAAGATAAAGATATCATCTCTAGGCTTTGGTGTCCTTGCTTTAGGGGATGAATTAGGGGATGAAGAAGGCATATCAGAAACTCCTTTTTGACCTGAAAGTGTACATTAAAAATGTTAAATAGAAAAACTTGGTAATGTCAAATGCAAAAAATTCACTCACAAATTCACTAATTTTCTTGAAATGTCACAATATATATTAGGGTAATAGTGATAATGTATACCTTTGAAGAGGGAAGTGCTTGAGTTCTCTTCTAGAGGATATATAGTAACCTTGAATAAAAATGGTTCACTGTCTAACATCTCAAAGGCACAAACATCACCAAGTTTCAATTTATTGTCCCACAAAAATTTCCTCCACCCACTGGAAAATACAAATTGTCCATAGGAATTAACCTTTGTCTGAACCTCCCAAGTTCTGCCATGTTCAACAAAAAGTGTAGCAGCATTTCCTTCCTTGTGTCGATATAATATACCAAATTCCTCTGGCATGATCTGCTCAGTTCATGATCTTTAGGGTTTGCAAAAGGAGTGTAAACATCTACATTACAAATACTCAATAATAGACAGAAAAAGAAAATAAAATTATTACCAGAAGATCTCTCTCAATGTATGTTTTTCGGATAATACATGTGAAATGCTCATGGTTAGACTTGAACGTTTCCTTCACCTTCTCGTGAAACATTATGAGTTTCTTCTTGAAATCTCCTTTGCAATTTTCACTTGGTTTACTATCAGTACCTGCTGCAAATGTTCACTTTTCAGTATCAATTTATATACATACGCTACGATACAAGAAAATAATGAAATAAAAATCAATTTTTAAAGACCAAAATAATTAGTTACAATATAATAAAATAATGAAATAGAAATTAATTTTTAGAGACCAAAATAATTAGTTGTAATAGTAATTAAATTAGAGAACATTTTAGAAACTAAAACAAATTTTGGTTTCTAAATAGTTTCTAAATTAGTATCTAATTAGCAATCAAGGTTTTAACTATGAATTATTTAGTTTCTAAATTTGGTAAGAAAAACTTTGGTTGCTAATTAGATACCAATTTATAAACTATTTAACAATAGTATAAACTAATTTAGAAACCATTTTTTTTTTAGTTTTTAAAATGGTCTCTAATTTAGTTACTATTGCAACTAATTATTTTGGTATCTAAAAATTGGTTTCTATTTCATGATTTTCTTGTAGTGATATTACTAAAAAAAAAACCCATGAAATAACAATAAGAGAGAAAAAAAATAGTCATTATGTTGACTAAATTAAATATTATTTTAGAAACTATAAATAAAAAATTATAAAATAATTTCTAAATTAGTTACCAAGATTTTACCTACTAATATTTTAGATTCTAAACCACTCCCTAAAGAACTAATGGAAAATGATTTAAAATATAAATAATTAGTAGATAAAATAAAACCTTGACAGTAGATGGTTATATATTATTTTATAATTTTTTATTAAGAATAAGAAGTACTTTAGATATAAATATTTTTTAATTTATAAAGTGATCTTTAATTTAGTTGATATAATAGTTAATTATTTTGATTTTTAAAATTATTTAAAAAAAAAATAAGACTAACTAACCAGTGTTGTTGTGATTGGAATAATCAGAACATTCTATCTTTATATGCTTATTAGGTATTTCTTCTTGTGCTTCTTCTCTTGGCCTCTTACTTCGTTCTTCACTATTTTTTAGAGAAAAATCACAACCTTCATCAATTTCTTCCACTTTTTCATCAGTAGCATCCCTGCTTAAAGGGTATTCGATTTCTAAATCACTTTTTCCAAAAATAATAACGTTAAAGCAAGAATTTCCTTCATATCGAAACACTATAATATGTGACACATCCAACTTGGAGTATTTTGCAAACTCTTTCCAACCATTGCAAAACCAAACATCACCATCCTTATTCACCCAAAAAACTTTGTTCTTGCTGCCATTTGGAAGACTTAGAATCACAGGATTTGACATTCCTTCCCAATGTCTACTCACAAAACTGGTTGGAACTTTCTGGCATAGAATTTCATCAGCAGAGTAAATCAACGTAACTTTTTTTAAAATAATAAATAAATATGAATCACTTCAGGATAATCTAATCATTATATAAAGAAAAAATGAGAAATAAAACCTTACATCCCAACTAAATCAATCTTCAAACAAAAATTATCGACTAACCTAAAATCTAAGAATATCACATATACATGAACTCACGCAACTGTCAGAATATACCAATACATCAAAATCCAAAATAACATAAAACATAAACAAATCACTGCTTATAATTATTTTCACTTCACATTAAATAAATATAACTAACTGAAATATAATAACTACATATAGAAGAGAAATCTGAATGGATTAAATGAAATCAATTTTTACATATATTGAAATTAGTTTATGTACAAATTTGAAAGATTATATGAAAACCTAATTCAGTCTGATATATAACACTTATCTTCTCACAATTAAACAAATGTATATATCCTACTACATTCATTAACAACAGTAATCACAGAAATTCACAATAATTAACATTTAAAAAAGAAAGAAAACTTTTGTAAGATCACCCATTCAATTTCAATCAAAACATAACATGCCAATATTACCAAAAACAGCAAATAATAAGATTAAATTAAGGAGGCATTTCAGTTTCAGGTGTCTCAACCTTGAACGATGAATCACATGTGGTTAATAACCACATGTTGAATGTTCAAAGAGAAGATACATCCAGAAAGAAACATGTAAGGATTACCAAGAATGGTGAATTTGCAGCAGATTATGCAGAATAAATACCAGAAAACGCCCCTTTTGACAGCACAGAAAAGTGGTTGAACTACACTAATATAAGCTGTTAATAAAAAAAAATTATTGATATTTAAAGAAAAATAAACTATTACCATTATTCCTCGTTGAAGGTTGTGTTCTGCAAAAACCTTGAGAAAATGCACTCCGTGACATTGAGAAGACATTGTTCAACTCGTTAAACCTAAGTGAAGTGGTGCAAAGTAGAGACAACTTAAATACAAAAAAGTAAGTTAATTAGAATTAAAATAATTCAAATTTGTTATAAATAAATTGAAACTGAAAATTGTAAATACAGAATAAATTCATATCAAATATATGAATGATTCTAATATATCTCCACTAATCATGGAATATTGCAAAAATTTTGGTTAATGACCAGGCTCTGTGCCAAAAAATACCAACAAATATAATAATACTAACAAATATATCTATGCCAAAAAATAACTGATTTTTTTTAAAGAATCTTAAATATATGCTTTAACCATTCTTAACCTTTTTTAACAATTCTTAAATATTTGAATAAGATTAATGTAAAAAGAATCATATCGTTTATTTTATTTTATTTTTTCCTGATAAAAAAATCATATCTGTTTGGAATAACTTTTCACTGTAACCAATAAACCTTAATATGGGAAAAGGTTTTTAATTTGAAACATCTTAATGACGAGGCTCTATTTTAATATAATAATACCAACAAATATATCTATGCCAACAAATAACTATTTTTTTTTAAAGAACCTTGAATAGATGCTGGATAACTTTCGTACCAGTAATAATTTGTCCCCAATCTCGATTTCATAAAGAAGAGTAAATTATTAAATACAATAATAATTAAATATAAAAAAGAGCGATCAAAATTGTGTTTTTGAAAGTGATTGTATTGAAAGAATTAGTTGTTTCAATTTGAAAAAATATAGATTAGGTTTTATGTGTCTCACTTTGTATTTTGATTAGCATGTTAACTGTATGAAACTTAGCATGTTAATCATATAAAAGTAATTTATATCAATTTCTCACATAAAATTCTTAAGAATATTCCCTAAACACAATTTGATTATGGGTTCGTATTGATCTGAAAAAATTCACAAAAGTACTTTTATATGTTGTCTGCACGCAAGTAAGGAAGCACGACCATAAACAAATCACAAAAACAAGATACGGGGAAGAAAAACCAGGACGTTTTGTTTTATGAAAACCAGTTTTGTTCACTCTCGGTCTGGGACTTACTACGCCTTACTCGTTGGGTATTTTGGTGTGAAATTTTTACCAGACATTCGTCACTGTGTCAATAGAGTTTTGGCTGAGATTTGAGCTCGAGATTTGTCCCACAAAACTGGCACTAATTTTTTTAATCATCACTGCCAGAGCTGAAAGGAAGGTTCGTTTCTGTGTGAAACTGTTTGATTTTTTTCGTGGGTGAATACTCATCCGTTTGACCTGAAATTTGTCGCGTTTTGTCCCAAATTCAGTGGAGATTCTTGGGTGGAATTTCAGGAAAAAACTATTTTGG
>Ga0123342_1001853_pt1 | contig 35491 bp, 21 predicted proteins | sample Turbeawhitnodule_FD_89960 | JGI IMG/M metagenome (GOLD analysis project Ga0123342, IMG submission 89960) | Root nodule microbial communities of legume samples collected from Mexico - Turtle bean Mexico white nodule | ecosystem: Host-associated > Plants > Roots > Nodule | place: Mexico: Nepantla... | reverse complement strand
GTGTGGCCTAGACGCTTCTTGTGGGTGCCCTCTATGCAAGGTTGGTCCTAGACGCTCTCTTGGTTGCCTTTCATGCAAGGTTGGTCCTAGACGCTCTTTTGGGTGCTAGGGCCTCTTCCATCACCTTAAGTGTCCCTTTTTATTCTAATAATTCATTGCTGATAAAAAAAAAATGGAGAGGATAAAAGATATTTACTTCATACACTCTCAAGGATGGTGATTGTATAGGATAAGAACCACTAGCCATATAGTATGGTTTGTACTCATGTTTCCATAAGGATTGAAGCCATCGGCAGTTAAGCCTAGTCGTACATTTTGAGGATCATCTATAAATTCTGGATGCAATAAATCAAATGATTTCCAAGCCTTAGAATCTCTAGGATGCCTCATCAATCCATCTTTATTATCCTTTGATGCATGCCATCTCATAGACTCAATCATCTTAGAACTCATAAAAAATCTTTGCAATTGCGGTTTTAATGGAAAGTAATGCAAGAGTTTTATGTATTGCTTCTTATCTTTATTTTTCCACTTGGACGTTTTGCACCGTGATGAAAACCGTCCGACCTCAAAACTTTTGGCTAAGAAGGTAGACAAAGATTGAGACTTACTGATACAAACCAAGTAGCTATGAAGATGACCAACGAAGCAAAAGACAAAAGCACATGGCTAGCAGTCATCTCAGCAAACAATTCAAGACCCTACCAAGGATCTCATGGACCCGGCCAGAGGAGATGGTCATAAACCAGAGCACCAATTGTTCTTCCTTTTGGTTTTCTTAAGAGATAGAATATGTTGTAAATCATTTTGGGCTCACTTTAGGGGTCCAAATAGCAAATATAGGTTAGAATAAGGTGCCTTTAGCATAGTAGGGGTGTGGGTATAATTTTAGCGTGTTCCTAGCACTTTAGGAAGACATTTTGACCTAGTTTCTAGAAGGACAAGCCTAGGGTGCGGGTTTTACTTAGTCAAACCCCAAGGCTACCCATTTTTTCCATTTTCCCATCCTACCCCTCTTGCTTGTTTTCTAAGGCTCCTTCACCTATAAATAGGAGGCTTATCCATTGTATTTTACATGTTGAATTTGAAGAGAAAAGTTACTCTGCACAAATTGTGTGAGGTGTTAGTGAGGCTTGTGTCCTCTTAGCATTTAGGTCTCATCTTGAGTGTTTGAGAGCTCTCAAGTGGCGGCCATCAACACTTATCTTAGAGGAAAACCACACTCCAAGTGGCACGATCCACCTCTCTTCCATCACATAAGCTTTTCCTTTCCTTCATCTCTTCCATTCTTTTCATTATTTGTCAATTCAGTTTTCATTATGTTCTTGTTTTTCCTTCCATGCTCTTTTACATTTCGCCCTTCATCATCAATCACCATATTCTTGTATTTTTCTTTTGCCCTTTAGAAGTGAACCTTCACACTTACTTAACCACTTGGTTAAGTTCGTGTCCAGTGGATATCTTCTTTGGGTTCTCACCTTATAATTGCTAAAAAAATCTCAATCTAAGTAAAGTGTCACATCTAAAATGAAGCAATCTAAAATAAATTCACATCACTTACTAAAGAGATTGTAAAAATTGTATAGAGTAATTAGGAAGTTTTGGGCCTTGTATTTTAGGCAGAGAAGGATGTAAATACAAAAGGAAGTAAAATGTAAACTAGTAAAAGAGGGGTGCAAATAGAAATATAGGCAAGGAAGGCATAAAGTTTCACTTGTCACGCTCTCATTTGATAAAGACTTTCTCCTATAAATAGGAGTCTTTTGTACATGATTTTTAATTTTGATTTGAGTAATTAAAATGTTGTCCAATTTGAGACACTTTTACGTGTTCAAAGTTCTTTCTAGAGTTGTCTAATTGCTAAACAACTTTCTAGACTCCTCCTAGTAGTGTTGGCCCAACCTCACTCTACAAACTAAGTGTTGGCCTAACCCCATTTAGATTCATCGTCATAATTTTCATCTCTTCCAAATTTCTACAATTCTTCATGCTTCCGCAATAGTATTCATCATCCATAGAAGATATTCAAATCAAAACAATGAAAAAAGAAGAAGATCTACAAAGGAAGATGCCAGCTAGAATTGCATCATTTGGTAATCAGAGCTTTGATCTAAGAGATAAATAGTTATTTTTTGAAATTTTTCCTAATTTCCATGTTTTTCATAATTTTCTTGATTGTCTTGAATGTTTACCGATTGATTTTTGTGTTTTTTTTGTCTTTTTGTTCGGTTCAAAATCATTGTTCTTACTTCAACCTTCAGGTATGTGTTTTAGGTGTTCTTGTACTCATCTTCAGGTTCATGTGTTATTTTGACTTTTCTTCAAACGTGTTCGTTAAATTTTTTATACAATTGAGTCATTTTGATTTTAAAAATCATATATGTTTTGTCTAGAGTCATGTTTAGTCCAAATATTGTCACAAACTCCATTAGTTAAACTTTTTTATTTTTGTTTTTCAAATTCCTTCATAAATAAGAGCTCGTGAGTGTTTTTTTTTTCTTTTTTGAGTTTATAAATTGTTATTAGATCTTTATCAATCTTCCTTAAAGTTAGGTTTTGATCTGATTTGATTTTAGGATTGCTCATTTTATTGGTTGCACTTTGTTTAAGATTTTTTAAATTAACAATTAAGGTGAGAACCCTTAGAAGATTCCCACTAGACATGAACTTAACCAAGTAGTTAAGTAAGTGTGAAGGTTCACTTCAGAAGGAAAAGAGAAAAAGACAATAATATGGTGTGGATGATGCTCAAGGGGTGGAAATTAAGATAAAAAGATAAAGAGAACCAACAATTTAAAGACAACATGAATGAACATAGAGGAAGGGGAATGGAAGGCGCAAAAGGAAATTAAAAAGGGGAAGAGATGAAGTGAGCTTGTGGGAAGAAATGAAGTCACGCCACTTGGAGCAGAGGGACTCAAAGATGAGTGATGCAAGAGCTACCAATTGAGATATTACCCAACCAAGATAAGACTAGATAACTAGATCTGCCACTTGAGATATTACCCAACCAAGATAAGACCTAACATGAGCTCATAAGTCTCACAAAATCACTCCTGAAGAGTTTCTTTACTATTCAAATTCAAGGCGTCAATACAAGAGGCAAAGCACCCTATTTATAGGAATGAGTGTCTTGGTGGGCAAGATGGGGAAGGGTAAAATGGACAAAGGGAGGGGGAGTCCATAGGGTGTTGACTAAGTCAAAACTGCCCCTTTTGACACTTCTTATAGAAGGTAGGTTAAAAACCCTAATTCTAGGTTCCTTGTCTAGAAAAATTGGGCTTGCTACAAGCCTATTTCGCTAAATACACTCCCTTTTATGTTATTGATGACTTTTACGGCAACTGCACCGCATTTGTCAGAAGTAATAATTGTCCCTAAGGACGGATATTGATCCCACAAGGAACAATGAATTATTGAGTACAATATTCGCTAAATATAACAACAGAACAATAAAAAGAATTTGAAGTGATTATGTTGGCACTGATCAATAAGAAAACAAACAAAGAATTAGTTGCTTCAATTGGAAAAATAAAGATTAGGTTTCATCTCTCTCACTTTCATGTATTTTGATTAGCATGTTAATATTAACTTCTTTGATTGAAATTGATGGTCGTAGAAAATTCATTTATATCGATCTCTCGCATATAAAATTCTTAAGAATGTTTCCTAAATATCGATCTCTCGCATACTTACAAAAACAACTTAGAAATCACAATTAGACGTTAATGGCAATTAACATTTCATGTCTATCTCTAACACTCAAATATGTTAAGTATTGATGTTTAGGTCCGAAACCTAAAAATACCCCTCAGTCAGATTTAAGATTCTCAATTTGTCATGGAAAGTTAAAAGTAAAACAACAATACCAATAATCAATCAAGAATTGAATATTAATATATAAAATATCACCTCAATACATAAGAGTTTGAGCAAATTACTCCCAATCCCAAAGGGTAGAATTAGCCACGCATACTTCTAGCACCTTCCATTCTCCCTATTGGGTTACAATTCATTTTATGGTGTTTTCCTCTCAATCTAGCACCCTAGGGTTGAACCTCTAGCCCCCTATTTATCCTAATTTTCTAGGGTTATGTGGCTTCCTGTGTCGCACTAATGGGTTAAGTGATCAAACATAAAAAAGGCTCAATCTTTCTCTGCATCTTTTTCCCATCCTGGATCTTCCAACTTTCTCTTTTTAGCTCAAATTATCCTCCTTTACTTCAAATCTTCAATCCTCCTTAGAAATCTGTAATTAACACTAAATTTGGGAATAAAATGCTCTTATTCAAATAAAGCTCATAAAAATGTAAAAATGTATAAATTCATAAATTAGGGATTATTTTATATGCAAGTTAGCAATAAATCCACATAAGTACCTATATTTTAATATGAAATATTACTGAAATTAGACACTTATCAGTCTCCCTAACTTAGAATCTTGCTTGTCCTCAAGCAAGGTAAATGAATATATTTTGAATTTAAATATCAAACAACTTAATTCACTAAACAACAGATCAAATTAAAAACTTATGATGCTTCCAAATTCAAATATAGAAAAATATAGACACAAACAACTTCCAGGTTCAAATCAAAATAAATAAATGAAAATTCATCAAGGAATATCTTCTCATATGCTCACGGGTAAGTGTTTCTCTCTCTATTTTCATTGAATCATAACAAATCACAGTTGCTTTTCATTTCATCTTCAAATCACAAATATATTAGAAACATGAATCTTGAGGTCTTTTCCAGGGTTGTAATGAGGCTGGGCTTCAAAAAAAAAATATTGGTTTTTCAGATAACAAAATGCACATCTTAAAGAAGAAGAACATACCTACAATCCAATTTATAGAGAACATATACGCTATCTAATCACCGCTTTCTTTCAAGATCACACTTTTCCTCATTTTTCTTTCTACCTTTTTTTATGATTTCCATCAAATTTTTTTCTTTTTTTTTTCAACCAATAGGAATGGATTTTTCCTATTTTCAACTTTCTGAATTTTCAACAATTAGAACCAACCATTCCCTTTTCTATATGTATTGCATCTATTTTCTCCTTCCTTAAACATGCTAAAGGGTAGAAAAATATATGATTAAAGGTTAAGGTGCAATATTAACAAAAAATTTATTGTCCCAAAGGGGATATATAAAAAAATGGAATTCTAATAAGATAAAGGTTGGCTCTTTGACCTTGGGTTTCTAATTATCACAAACAAATGCCTCAATCATCTCATGTTCTTTTATGATGTAACAAAAATAAAAATTAAACAACCACAACTGTCAATTTATCAGCAAAACACTCAAAACTATTTAAGGTTCACACACTCACTTTAATTGGCATCATTCATTTTGGTCTTGTTATTCTCTGTCCTAATCAATCATCCTGTTAAATTTTCATGTATCATAATTTCAACTACATTTGAATAGGGATTCAATAATATTTTCTTTTCTAACCTATGTCTAATTCATCTCACTATCTAATATTTAAACATAAATTCTTTTTTCCCACAATTCAAAATTAATATTCTATTTCTTTTTTATTTGAGAAAAATAAACTAGAAAACAAACAAATTAAAACTAAAATTTATGCACAACATGTTTGGATTCTTAAAATAGAATAATATTATTATATTGCTTCGAGTAGAATTTGAACCCAAAATCAGATAGAAAGTATCAACTTAACCACTGGGGCAAATGATCCTTCTTAAAGTATAGGGATTGTAGTTTCATTTTATTTTCTTACAAACAAGAAAATACCTATAGCTAAATTTGTATTTATACATTATTGGAATTCAAAATGAGCAACGAATATTTTGGCAATTTAAGAGAGAATATTTCTTTGTTAGGGTTTTTCCCTGCATCTTGCGATCTTATCAAGAATCCACCAATTCTTGTAGCGATCATCCTTAGGCTTATTAAACTTTGTTTATAGCGCCTTCCTCAATCCAAGTTTTTCATTGTTACTATTTTTAGTTGATTCTGTTCCGTAACCCTAAATTCCTATTTCCATTGTTAGTTTTATTTGGATCCATATCATTTGGTATTCAGAGCAAAGGTTTGAGTGATAATACAATTTTGTAGTCTTTTTTTTCTCATTATTGTTGACACATTGTTCATCACTATTCTGCACTGTTCATGCGTACTGTTCACACGGGGTTGCTCCCAGTACTGTTAATCTTTTAAAAAAAAGCAAAGAGGAATAAAAGGAAAATAGAAAAGAAGAAGAGGAAAACAAAACAAAAAGAAAATTACCTAGTGCATACTTGTTGTTTGTTAAAAGTTCTAAAAGTGTCCTGTCTACATATTTTATTTTCTCTATATATTTTTTGCTTGCTGTTTGTAATTGTCTTATTGGTAGTGAAATTGTTCTTCACTATTTTGTTCTTTACTATTTTTTTTAATTGATGTTAAAATATAAAAAACATAAAATTATTTTAAGCTTGTGATTGCTACCTTTGAAAGTGATTCTTGATTATTGAGTACTTGATTCTTGTAAGAACCTTAAGTAGAGTATGAGTGGTAAAAGGCAGTATGATCAATAAAAAAATCTTATTGTGTAAAACACGAGTGTTGAGTGTAAACACGTGAGAAAGTGGTGTGAGATCCAAACTTATTGTTATTTTTAATTTTTTTACTTGAGCATGGCAGGGGAAACGTCAGATAATGAACTTTCACAAATACAAATGCAAGCCTTAACAAAAAATTTGGAGAGGCTAATGAAACAACAAAGTGATGGACTCCATGAGAACATTGTGGCGCCTTCCTCAATCCAGGTTTTTCGTTGTTACTATTTTTAGTTGATTTCATTCCGTAACCCTAAATTCTTATTTTCGTTGTCAATTCTATTTGGATTCATATCATTACCAATGACAACATTTCACGAAATGTTGCCTAAACAATAAACAACACTGAAAAATGTGTTGTATAAACATTACTAGAAAAAATGTTGTCTGTGTTTTCGAAAAAGTATTGCCTATTCTACCAATATAAGGCTACCACTACAAAAAAGCATTTCCTAAACCTAAGACCATGACTACATATGTCATGCCTGAAAATTCTTAGCTTAAAATTATTTATTATTTATTTCAGGCACTAGATGTTGGAAGTGGTGCTCCATCACCTAATCAAGTAATAAGGTCAAGTGTTGGAAAAAAACTGATTAAGGAAGATGAGAAAGCAAAATTGAAGTAAAACTGGTTAGGGATGAACATGTTGAAATAGTTGTAATAGTTTGAATGTTCAAAATATTTTGTGTGTTTTCTTTACTTTTGAACAATTATATGTATCAACTTTATTCTAATTTTCAATGCAATGAATGGATGCTTATAACTTTCTATAGTATTTAATTTTATTAGTATTTAATATTTTTATTATGAAAACCTATTTAATTAAATGGTATTATAATTAAATGTGTTTAGTTGTTTAATTATGCAAACAAGATTATAAAAAGTGGCGGTTGAATTCCATTTATTTAGAATTAAAATTATGTCTGTTGAAACCAACGTATTATTTTTTACAATTTTATTATAATACTAACAATTAATAATGTCACATTATACCTATATAATGGTGTTTACATGCACCATATTCTGCGCTGAAATCATTTTTAATGAAATAAATTGCGACAATTTTGACCGACATTAATTACATACGAAAACTGTTACTTTATACAAAATGTTAAATGACGGCTGTTGTAGTGGATCTCATAAGACCACCATATTAAACTTTGTAGCGATCATTTATATGGCGGTTTGGGGAACCGCCACACGTGTATATTGTTGGCATTTATAAACGCCACTTTATATGAAAATAATTTCCATCACATACGCGAGTTTTTTTGTAGTGATTGTTTTTGGGATTCAATCCTAAATCCTTGGGCTTCTTGAGATTCTAGAGTTATGAATTCGTGAAGGATTTGCTCCAAATCCTGTCAATCATTGCCAAATCTTAGGCTCCACAAAACAAGAACTATATAAATGAATAAAAGACTGAGGTGTCGATCGCAACCTGAACATGTCACATAACATCCAGAACGCCTGCAATGAATCCTACAAGTTTGGATGGAGTTGCATGGGGGCAACGTTGAGGACTCAAAGCCCCCACGTTGTAAACTCATTTAACGAGAAACATATTTGAATGCCAGTGAAAAATAAGCATATATGAAGAAGAAGTTGGACCCGACACCCTCTCGCCCATGACACACATTGTCATTCACATAATAGTGAATGGCCGAGACGATTCCGACCTCATTCTTCTTCAACATGGTTGCATTGTTCACAAGCGACTCTTTCGTGGACAACCACCTATACTGAGAAAAAATATCAATAAACCTTCTATCTACTCAATCATACCCTGCCCGAGGCGACAATTCGCTTTGTGCCTGCTCCATAGCCAACTATGTTGCCTACTAATGACATCATCACGAAATGAGCTAATCTCGACCTCATTATTCTCTTTTACTACTGAAGACTCCACGAAACTGATTGAGGACTGGCCACCCAAAGATCTAGAAGTACTGGAAGAGGTATACATAACTAACCTTACAGAGGAAAAAAATCTTAACACCTAACCTGATGGAGAAGTGCCTTCATTGTTTGTAGAATTGTTGGTGAATGGTGGAAGCATCATGGATGGAAGACAAAGCAAGGTCCTCTTAAGAGTGATGGTGACCTTGAAGGTGCATGAGAGGTAGGGATTGAGAGTGGTGAGACCAACTCTACTTGGAAAAGGGGATTTGTGAAGATCAATAGCCTAACCTAAGAGGTTTTCGGGCAAGAAGTGAAATTGGCACAATTTGGCAGCAATTCACTAAGTATATTAATCTTGCAAATACATGAGCCAAGCCCTCTTATTTATAGTGTTTAGAGGCCTGGAAATTCAAAAGAAAGTGGAGGGAAATTCAAATGAATTCCCTCCCAAAAGTGGAGCCTAAATGAGCACATGGGGAGGGGTGTGTCTAGTTTGTATGCTCACCCTCTCCATGGGTTTTCTAGACCGGCCTAGGTAAATTTAGAGGGTTTTAGAAACTCTAAGTTTACCTAGGTTGGTGTTTTAGGTGTCAAAATTAATTCTAAGAAAAATTACAAATAAATTTCCTATGCTAATATTTTACAAGAAATAAAATGCAACTCTATACTAGAGTTCATGGCATGTAAAATGCGTAATCTTGGTTCATCTTGACCATAACTCTAGTAAAATGCGTCCCCTTAGTTCATCTTGAACATAAATCTAGTGGTTGACTCCATTTGACATGTTGGTGGCCTTTCAATAGAGTTGGTGTTGGGGCCTCTTCCATCATAACCCCTATTTAGACTCAAAATATGAAGGAAAGCATAAGTGGTCTCAACTCACTACCCCACCCCTATTTATAGGCTGAAAAAGAGTCCCAACGGTCATAAAGCTAGTTGTGAATCCCGAAGTGCCCATGTTACACCCACGTACTCTATCACCTAGGGATGAAGGGACCCGGGTGATATGAACCAAAAATACATGAAGGTGACCAAGGATGCTATACTTGAAGGGTCATCTCAACAAGCAAATAAAGACCTCATTAATAGGAGAAATGGACAAAGCCCAAAGCATTTGAAGTTCTTCCTATTAGTCTTCTCAAAAGATGAGGCAAGCCAATTAATATCTTTTGTAAATAATATAGGAGTAGCCTTAGGAAAGTGCCAAAGAGGAAAACCAAAAGACTCCTCTCATGTAAGGCTCTTAGGCGCTACTTTGGATTAGGAACTAGAAAGACTCTTCCAACTCCTTTATCTCTTAGGCGCTAGTTTAGAGAAGGAACTAGAAGAGTGACTCTTCCAACTCCTTTGCCTTGAATAAATAGAGGTACATGGTGCCTTGTATCACAAGTTGAATTTTGAAGTAAAGAAAGTATACCAAATTGGTGTGAGAGAGTTTGTGAGACTTGTTCTCTTCTCTTCTTCCTAGTCTTATCTTGGGTGGTTCTTGGGACTCTCAAGTGGCGACATCCGCTCATCTTGAAGCTTCTCCACCCTTCAAGTGGCGTGAACATTCCAAGGGTCATCAACCACATAGGTCCATCTCCTTTCATCTTCCATAATTACCCATTTGTTGTTTTCTTGTAGTTTTTCAATTTCAATCGGTTCAATTGTTTCCTTTTGTTGTTTCCTTTCATTTGCTACACTTGTTCTTCACTTTGTTCAGTTTCTTTCCATTGTACATGTTGTTCTTGTTTCGGTTTCCATAGAAACCCATTTCTTTGTTGAATTCTTGAGTTTCAATTAGTGGGTTTTGTTCTTTGTTGTGTTTCAATCGGTAGTTTTAATTTTTGTTGTGTTCTTGTTTCAAATCTTGTGTTCTTTTGTGTTCTTGAATTGCTTGTAAAATCTTGATCCAATTCTTGAAAGTGTCATAAAATGGGTAATCCCTTAATCAACTCACATCACCGGGAGACCATGAAGGATTCGCATGAGGGAAACGATCCCTTCCTGGCCTGTGCAAGAAAACAATCGATTATTCATTATTTATAATCGATTATATGTGATGACAAACATTTTATATTTAGCTAACATAATTGATTATCCGTTGTTTATAATCAATTATATGCAAAATTGGAAGAAATTCATATTTAATTAGCTTGAGATAATTAATTATAAGCTTAACATAATTGATTATTATGTTTAAAAAGATGAAAATAAGTTTTTAAATGCAAATATGTTAAATATCAGAGTTTGATTAAAATTTTACATTTTGATCATATTAAGATAATAAATAATAATAAAAAGAATCGGGAAAATGTCATCAAAATCTTAATCAAATTAAGAAGATACAATGTTTTGCCATGTTTTACTAACATTTTTATTTTATTATTTTAAAAAAAATTAATTTGACTTTTTTTAAAAACGAGTAAATATAGTTTCTTTTGTCCATTTAATAGATAAGGTTAGAATAATGACACTTAACATAAATAATAATGACACTTAACATAAATAAAAGTTGAATTGTCAAAGGGAAGTAATATGTAAAAAGAGTAATGAATGCTACTTGTGAGTGCACTATCCCAACCACCATAAATTTGATGGAAGAAATTAGGTTAACTCATTTAAAATTATATTTCAATCCAAGAGCTTTTGCCTGATTAGTCCCTCCCACCTCATATTGCCTTGCATCACTTCCCAGCCTTTTTTTCTATTTTATTTTTCTTTCCATTGTCAGCAATGGTAAGAATCGGAGGTTCAGATAAAATGGTTCACTTTTTGTCATAAAGTCAATCTAATATGCACAAGGGGAACTTATTTTTATGAAAAAAAAATGTCATTGCTTTGATTCTCTGTCACGTAATAAATTATCACTTTTTTATTTTATTTCTCTACTTAACCACGTTACCTACTATTCTCTATGCCGCCCTTTTGACCGTTGGAATCATAACAAATTGACTTTGTTTTCATCATTTTTAGTTTTTTCAATCACACTTTTTTTTTACAACACCAAATTCATAAAGAATAAATAAATAAACAAATAAACTCCTAATCATTCTCTTCCTAAAAATCTAGAACATAAAATTGAATTTTGAAAGATCATCTCAAAGACCTCCTCAAAAACAAGTGGATTTAAAAACTTTCCAATAAAAACTGTGACCATTTGTTTTCTTTGTTTGTTGTGATCCTATGATTTTGACTATGATGTTTTTATATATATCATAGATAATTTTTTTGACTTTTGCAACCCCAAAGTTATATTTTTTGAATACCATATGAAAGTATTTTGATTGGTGATTTAAATTTTCTTCACAATGTTTTTCGAAGCTAATATTTGATCTGATTAATATGTTTAGAAAAAGAAAACATTATTATTTTTTAGAAGATTACTTTTAGATTCATAATATGAAATAATATTTTAGGATAAATTTGATAATTTTTATAATAATTATTTTAAAATTATTAAAATAACAACTTTTAACTGGTTTGCAATGAAAAGAAAGAGTGTAAAGAGGGAGAAGAGAAATGAAAGATCGAAGATCGAGACATATGAGACAAATTACTTTCCAAGGTCAATAGCGAGAAAAATTACAAATATATGCTACATAATCGATTAAACAAAGCAACTTAATCCATTAACTTTAAATAAATATTTAACTTTTATTATAACGTAGTAAATAATTCAGAATATATAAATATAAATAATAATTAAATACTAACAATTATATTATACTATGATAAAATAAATAATTAAAATAAAAAATCTTAAAATTATTAACAAAATACAAAGAATTGAATATTTTAAATTAAAATAAATAAATAATTAAAATAAAAATATCAAAATAATAAATAAAATAAAATAATTAATTTTGGATAATTTATTTTAAAATACTTTTACTCTGAAATATAACGTTTTTATTTATCAAGGTTTTATATTATATATTTTTTTATTTTAATATAAATTTAAATTTTCGAATTTTATATTTGAAATTAAATTAGTTTTGAAAATTAATTTCATAAAATTATATCACTTTCCTCTCTGGTCCTTTTTTTCCTTTCCCACTTTTCCCTTAATAGAATCGAATCCTTAATTATTTGAACGTGCACAGTGATTGTGCGGCTCTTCTGGTATTGTTTTATTAATTATAACTTTATATATCGGTTTTACAACTAGCCAAGATGATTCCTCTGTCCCATAACTCAGTCTCTGTTCATCTGGGTGGAGTGCCCCGTGACCCTCTTCACCCAATTGCTTTGGATCCCTCTCTTAATAAGCCTTCTTCTTCTCTTTCTCTGTTTTGGAATTGCAAGAGAAAAAGGTGGAAAATTTCTACTACTATGGCTTCTAATATCAAGACCAACAATTTCCTTCGCCATGTGGAATCAATGAAGCTTATGCCATCAGGGGCAGGTCACATTTCACACTTGAATGCTGTGATACTTGGTGATTCTCTCGCAACTGAAGAGGATGATTTCGTTCTTCCTAGTCATGACTTTGCTAGCCAAGCTAATGTTCAGTCCCCAGAACAGGTTTCATATATTGCAGCTTATGAATGTCTTCTGGGATTCAATTTAATGGTTTTGACTTATCAACAAATGAAGAGAAACAATGTTTTTTTTTTGGAATTAACTCTTTGCGCAAGATTTTGTTAAAAAAATGATTTTTTAATGTGTGTGTTTGTGATTTGTGATCCATCAGTATCTGAAGATGTACAAGAGATCTATTGAGGACCCTGCTGGGTTCTGGTCTGAGATTGCGGCAGAGTTTTATTGGAAACAAAAATGGGGTCATAAAGTATGTGATGAAAATTTTGATGTAAGGAAAGGGAATATCAAGATTGAGGTAATTGATCTGTTTCCATCATCCATTTTGGGTCTTGTTTTTGCCTTGCTTTTGTTTTTGTTTTTCCTTCTGACAGTGTTTGTTCAGAGGCTGAGTGTGTTTGTACCTTGTGTTGTGTCTCTGTTTTCTCTTGTTGCATTGCTTCAGTGGTTCAAGGGTGGGATCACCAACATCTGTTATAATTGCTTGGATAGAAATGTTGAAGCTGGACTTGGTGACAAGGTAGCTATTTACTGGGAAGGTAATGAACCTGGTTTGGATGGTAATTTGACGTACACCCAGCTTCTTCATCAAGTTTGCCAGGTTTGTTCCGACTTTTCTCTGTCTGCATACAATGAGGATAGTCCAGTTCCTCAAGTTTAGGTGGTAATATATTTTGTTTTTGAATTGTGAAGACTCAATGTAAAGTGGCCAAATAATTGAATATTTTTATTGTTTCAGCTTGCTAACTATCTGAAGGATAATGGTGTGAAAAAGGGAGATGCTGTAATTATTTATTTGCCTATGCTTATGGAGCTCCCCATCGCAATGCTTGCCTGTGCCCGGATTGGTGCTGTTCATTCGGTATCAACAAGAACTTCAAAATATTTTCCTTGTCCGCCATTTCTTGTTTACTCCTGTTAAACTACTATGCCCGGATTGGTGCTGTTCATTCGGTATCAACAAGAACTTCAAAATATTTTCCTTGTCCGCCATTTCTTGTTTACTCCTGTTAAACTACTAGATTGCTTAATATGTTTGACTTGCCTTTTGAGTTAATAGTTAGTTATTTTCATCTGTTCAGGTTGTATTTGCTGGTTTTTCTGCAGAAGCTCTTGCCCAGAGAATCGTTGATTGTAAACCAAAAGTTGTAATTACTTGCAATGCTGTTAAAAGGGGCCCTAAGGTTCTCAATCTGAAAGATATTGTTGATGCTGCAATCAAGGATTCAGCCCAAAATGGAGTTTCTATTGGTGGGAATATCTTAATTTGTTTAATATTTCAGTTATATAATCACTGCAATATTGACCAGTTCTGATTTGCTGATTAAAATTCAGACACTAATGTGTAGACACACAAACACTAAGGGAGAGAGAGATCAATATAGAAAATACCAGTACGAAGTTTATGATTGGTGACAGAAGTGGAGCTTTCTAGCATGTATATACTAGATAGGTCAAGCACGTTGAATAAAAAGTGTACTGTATTTTAACATTTTCTAGTTTGTCAATAAACACATCCTTGCGGGTGTTGTTCATATCTCTTCCCTTTTTCTTTTATTGTGTGGTATTAAGTTTGTGACAAGTGAGTCCTATATCAGTTGGGCGTGGGACACAAATAATAATTTAAGTAGTTGCTGTCCCCTCTTAGCAGCCTGGCCTTTTGGAGTAGGCTTTATTCACAAGTTTATTTGATAGTTTGAGAATGTCATATGATGAAAACCTAGCGCATAGAAATCAGTGACCATTTGTAATTTCATTTACAATAACCATTGCAAACTGACTTCACTTATATTGATATGGACTAATAAAGTAGGCTGGGATATTCTAAAACTTCTCCCATGATGGTTCTGGATGAAACCCAGAGCACCAAAATTACTTACGTATATGAGAAGGGTAGAAGGACCATCATCGGATCAGGCACAGGGAGAGAGATGAAGGAGACAATATACTCCTTAACTATTTACCATACTGGCAGTCTATATAATAAGGAGAAATAAGGCGCATGAGCATGTGGGGGTAGGGAGGAGGGAGGGATTTTGGTTAGAACTTGGGAGAGACTGGTCTCTCAAATCGTCTAGGGGATTTTCTTCTTTATTTTATGCAACACTGGGTCTGAATTCGTTTGGTTTAGATCCATTATCAATACAAAAATAGTTCACATATATCTTTTCCTGCACATTTTCTCTGTTATCTAGCAGTTCTTGTCTATCCCTCTTGACCTGTTTCCCAATCTAACAGACATTTGCAACTGAACTGACCTGTTTCCCATCCTTTAGGGTTTTTGAAGATGTATATGTTACATCCATAATCTCTGGTTCATTGTGTTCTCTTTATTAAATTCCTTGATCTTATTCTCTTGCATTTTTTTGGTGTCTCAACAGATAAATGCTTAGTTTATGAAAACTCATTGGCAACGACGAGGGAAGATACCAAATGGAAGGATGGGCGTGATATATGGTGGCAGGTTGGTATATAAAATCCCCATTTAGCAGATAAACTCTCACATGGTTAACTAAGTGTAGAATCATGATTCTATTTTCCGTACTCTGCAAACTGTCTGCATGCCATGCCAAATAATTAGTTACATAATTGTTTCAGTATGAATTTCTTCAGTTATTTCAAACAGATTAGTTTGTTTCATATGATAAGGTTGCTATGAGTCTTGAATTTCTGTTTAACAGTGCTAAATATGTTTTCAATATCCAACGTTGTCCACGATTATGATAAATTTCATACTTCTTTTGAACATTTTTTTGGCTACCTTTGACTGGTTTTGCAGGATGTCGTTCCTCAATATCCAACTAGCTGTCCAGTGGAGTGGGTTGATGCCGAGGACCCACTTTTTCTACTCTATACAAGTGGGAGCACAGGCAAACCTAAGGTATCATTGTGCTGTTACTGCTGTACACTACGTCATGTTTCCTTTTTTTTTCCTTTCTTTATTTCAGCTGCTGCTTTCTAATATTTATGTTCCTAAAAGGGTGTCTTGCATACAACTGGTGGTTACATGGTGTACACTGCAACAACATTCAAGTATGCATTTGACTACAAGCAGTCTGACATCTACTGGTATCCCCTAGAAGCATTTTCTTCTACCTTTTTGACACGTTCTTGATGAATATGGTTCACTACTGTTATCTAATGCTTTATACTCTGACTTCAGGTGTACAGCAGATTGTGGTTGGATTACCGGGCATAGCTATGTCACTTATGGACCCATGCTCAATGGTGCATCTGTTATTGTGTATGAAGGGGTAATAAAAAATTTCTTAAAACATAGTTGTTTATTTATATGTGCGGCAGAGCTAGAGAAAATGAATCCAAGTGACATGCTAGCAGTGGAACCGAAAAGACCAATTTAACCATAAATTAATATATTGCTACAATTTAAGGATTCTGAAAAATGGTTTGATCATGTGAGAAGAAGAATGATTGAAGCTCAGTTGAACAGATAGAGGTTAGCTTAGCTTATAAGCAGTGTAGGAAAATGAAGAAAAACTTAGTAAAACCAATTTAGACTTTAGATCGAATTTCATCTCTGAAGACTTGGGCTCAATGATATTCTTTGATAAAGTAGCCAACCACACCCAGTGGGAAAAACTATTTGGTCGTTGCTTCTTGATGTTAACAATTCTAAAAAACAAAAGTACAGATTGTGTTATACCAGTGAGAAAAGAGTTTTTTATTGGCTCGCAGAATAGTTACGGAACAACAAAAACAAAATGAGCACCTAAAATGCATTTTAAAGTGACTACTTCATGTATCAATAGTTGACACACTGAGTTTTGGAGATACACTAGTTGTCTTGGCAACATATCTATATCTATATACATATTTACAGGCTTTATAAATAAAAGTAAGATAATCTCCGGAAACATCATAGTATTGGCATGTTGAGTTCATAGATAGAAAATTACGAGTCAATGAGTTGATAAGAAATACTTCACAACCTGAATGCAGGCTCCTAATTATCCTGATGCTGGGCGATGTTGGGACATTGTTGACAAATATAAAGTGACATTATTTTACACTGCCCCCACACTGGTGCGGTCCCTCATGCGTGATGGTGATGATGTAAGATACCTCATGATTCCGTGTGTTTCTCTATCAAAATTGATTTGATTATGAATGAATGCTTTTGTGTACACACACAACCCGGCTCGTCTCATCTCTTTTGGCTCTATTGTTGTCATACCTCAAATTAGTTTTACTTGGAAGGTTTTAGAAACGTAGTCTTGTTGCAATGTTAAAAGAAGTTAACTGTTGTTGTGTTGAGAAAATCCTGTTTATATTGTTTCCATTGCCAATATTTCAGATAAAAAACAAAATAATTATTTTGTAGTCATTATGAAAACAAAAAATGTTTTCTCTAACCAAATAGGTCCTTATGTATTCAAGATTATTTATTATAAATCTTCAACCAAAAGAAGCTTATATAAATCATCATGTAAAATTGATATCTTTTCATCTTTTATAGGAATATAACTAGTAGTTTATGATGATATTTGAATAAAGTTCCAACTACAATATCTGAACATATTGATAGAACACGGGAACTGTGATGTAATAGTATGTAGACTTCCATTGATTCTTAATTTAATTATTGTTGTTCATTCAAATCATTGTAATCTGTGCAGTTTGTTACTCGCTACTCAAGGAAATCTTTACGAGTCCTAGGAAGTGTAGGTGAGCCCATAAATCCAAGTGCATGGAGGTGGTTTTACAATGTAGTTGGAGATTCAAGGTGCCCTATCTCTGACACTTGGTGGCAAACAGAAACGGGTGGCTTCATGGTATTGTAGCTTCTAACGATTATCTGTTAAATTTGGTTCTAATGGCTGGCAATGAACATAGATAGACTCATTCCATTAGTCACAAATTCAATTAATTTGTTGCATACCACATGTGCACACCTCAAGAGGTAATGGAGATTTTGGGTTGCCCCCCCGCTACACTCACACACGAGTGAGATGCTAATCATGTCTTTGGGTCTAATTTTTTTTTCTGTTGCTTACAGATAACTCCACTACCAGGTGCTTGGCCCCAGAAACCCGGTTCTGCAACTTTCCCTTTCTTTGGAGTTCAGGTCTTCTATGCTGACCTTATGTGTTTCTTTTGTAATTTAATGTAAACTTTTTTTACTTCTAGTTTACTATTTCCCTTTGCCTTCATTACTAATCTATTTGTAACTGTAGCCTGTCATAGTGGATGAAAATGGTGTTGAAATAGAAGGTGAGTGCAATGGATATTTGTGTGTTAAGAAATCGTGGCCTGGAGCTTTCAGAACTCTGTATGGTGATCATGAAAGATATGAAACAACATATTTCAAGGCATTTGCGGGATACTATTTCAGTGGCGATGGTTGCAGCAGGTTAGTGTTTTGCTAGAACTATATGCCAGTTTCCAGGATTCTGGTCTAATAATCTTTGAATTTGAATTTAGCCTACGTGAATTAAATTTCTGTAGTTTTAGCTCGAATAGGGAAATACCACCAGAACACGAGACAATGTGCGGGATGATTATAATTTGCCCTTTAACTTTGTTTCAGGGATAAAGATGGATACCATTGGCTCACTGGAAGAGTTGATGATGTCATCAATGTCAGGTATTCTTTAAATTTTGAAATCTCTTTCTGATGATTCCTCAATCTTACAATTTTCTTCTTTACAGATATAGGCACGAAAACACTAATAGAAATGTCTATCTTCCATGTGGTTCTAATCTAATCTTTTTGGTGTTCTAATCTAATCATATAGTCGTGTTATATGCAGTGGGCATCGGATTGGCACAGCTGAAGTGGAATCAGCTCTAGTTTCACATCCGAAATGTGCAGAGGCTGCTGTGGTTGGTGTGGAGCACGCGGTATGTATTGAATGCATCGTATTCTTTCTGTGTGCTGGTCATCAAGTATCCAAATGATTGCTGCTAATCAACTACCATTACTACTGTAGGTGAAAGGACAGGGTATCTATGCATTTGTTACAATGGTGGATGGTGTTCAATACAGTGAAGAACTACGGAAGGAGCTCATACTCACTGTTCGAAAGCAGGTCTCTACTTCAAACTGACAACATAGAACTACTGTGTCTTGCTCTAGATATTACTTTGTTGAGTTATTACTCTGTTTTCCTTACACAATTTTCCTGGAAAAATATCACATTTTTCTGCACCAGTACCAGGTAATAATGGCTTTTGTATAGTTTTGTTGAAGATTCCACACTGATTAAACATATGATTAAATTATAATATATATATATATATAAAAAAAAAAAATGGGTGAATCACCCTCGTTTTGTTTTATTTATGGGATTTTTATCATCTCACAAAATGGTGTGAACCAATGTCATAAATAATTGGAAATTGTATTATTTTATTGAAAACTACTTAAAAGATGTATTGCAATCTCTTTTTTGGTTGTTGTTGTTGGTTCCCTTGGTAAGTAATTTTGTGAATCCTGTGGTACCTCAGACAACATTTCAAATCTTTGCTTTGTATGAATATATATAAAGGAATGATTGATGAGATTATTTTGTTGAACATTTCAGATTGGAGCCTTTGCAGCACCTGACAAAATCCATTGGGCACCTGGCCTTCCAAAAACAAGGAGTGGAAAGATAATGCGAAGAGTTCTGAGAAAAATTGCTTCCAGGCAGTTGGATGAACTTGGAGATACAAGTACCCTTGCAGATCCAAACGTGGTCAATCAACTTATCGAACTTGCTGATTCTTGAAGCCACAAACTATGTATTATTATAGGTATGAGAAATGCTAGTAAACACACTGTTGCGCACTCTTTATTATTAACTAAAATTTATTGGAAATCACAACTTTATGAGTTACCACTCTTTATTTAATAAATTTGACAAAGATTTTGTAGTTTCCAATAAATTTTTAACAGTAGAGAGTGTATTTGAATAACTGTTAGAGTGTGAATTAATAGTAATTCTCGGAAGCTACACTAGCCAGGGATAAGTAAAGGGACAATTTTGCCTGTGTATGTGTACTTTTATGGTCAATGTTAGTGCTTGTGAAATAATAAATAAATCATCAATTCCTTTCTTAAAATTCTCTTCTCTCTATTTATATAAACAGTTCCAATCTGCACTCTTTTTTTATTCCATAAAAATAAATATTAAATTAGTGAGTTAATGGTGGGGGATGGGGAAACGAATTAAACATTCCTTGCAACCCCGGTCTTTAACGGCAATTTCTCCCCCTGCACCATATATTTTTTATTTGCACCCAACATAAGTTTCTAATCTCAACTTTGTCCTTATCACATATTTGCGTACCGATAATCTCAACTTTGTCCTTATCACATATTTGCGTACCGATGTTAATATCCGGAAGTCACATATTTGTCTACAGATATTGACATTCGGAAGTGTTAGCATATTTGCCATTAATTGAAAAACACATGTTATTAACTTCCAGATTTCAACATCTTGAATCATTATTTGAAACCCTTGAACTTATGGATTTTCACATCCGGAACAGCTACGGATATCCATATCCAAGGCAAAAAATTAGTTATAACCTTCTGGACATAAGCATCAAGTACAACTTCGGATATGCATGTTCGGAATAGAAAAATACTTCTGGACATAGATATCCAAAAGTCACACAATTTGCAAAAACTTACTGCACTGCATATCAGTTTCCGCAACCATAACTCTTCTCCTCCTCTCCGTTGTTGTGCCTTAGGAACTCAGTGGTGTGTGTTGGGTGTTGTCGTGCCTTAGGTACGTAAGATTGGGTGCGTAAGGGTTGTTGTAGAAGAATGCATTGTTGTAGTGGAAACCTAAGTTTTATTTCATTAAGGATACAATAGACATTTTACATTGTTCATTAAAGGCACACATGATATGGTGTAGGGAGAATTTGTCATCTTTAACCTATTAAGCATGTCAAACTCATCAACTTTACTTCAATTTAACAAATTATGGAGATAGTCAACCACATTACTTTCCTCGATAGGCTTTTGCTTCCCATACCCTATGACTACCATTTGCACTCATACTCCATACTAATAACTAAAAAGACTGAAATATTGTTGATGTATAACTTAATCTCCAACCCTAATTCCCCCCCTTACCTTTTATGTTGGTTGCCTCTTCTTTCTTGCTCCCATATTGCCTCTTCTCTGCTGCTTCCATGTTGGCACTACACTCCATTGTTGTCACTTTGCGCCTTCTACTGTTGAGATTGAGTGAGAGTGTTTTGCTTCTTCTCCAACAACTTTTTCATCTTTTTTCCAAAACCACTACACTGTTGCAGGTGATTCGAACTTTTTCTACTTTCAACATAGCTTAATTTGGAAACCTCCAAGATTGCTTAATCCATACCATTTTCAAATTATGCAATCCATAAAGAAGGTGTTTGTTAAAACATGTTTTTGAATTGTAATTTTAGAACACCTTTCTGGATTGTTCAATCCGAAGCATATTTCTAGAATTCGTCATCTAGAAACATGTTTTAGATTAACAATCTAAAAAAGGTGTTACAAAATGACCAATTCGAAAACATGTTCTGGATTAGACAATCGTGAAAGGTGTTTTGGAATTACCAATTTAGAACATGTTTTTGGAATTTGTATTCCAAAGCATGTTTTTTTTATTTGTTATTAATACTAATTTAGCATATGTTCTTACTTAATAATATTTAGATATTTGTTTTGTGTATTTGCAGATAGTCATGGTTAGAATTAGAGGAAGTAATTCTCAATCTGGTCACAAGCCTTTGTAAAATGAAGATAATGTGGACAACCTAGTTTCATTCATGAGGACGACAAAGACATGAAGGTTCAAGTTGATGAACCTCACTTATTGGTTGATTCTTTTTTGGGAGGGGGGTCCATTGACACCTCATCACTCAAAAATTATGAGGAACATGTTGCTCATCATCTATGGGATGGAGTGGTATGAAATTATGTTGTCTATTACATTAGACTATCTATTTTAAATACTACCTAAATATTTATTGGTAAAGTAGGTGTTTTTTGGACAGAGATCAATAAGTTGGGTCCTCCGCATGAGCATATAAAAAACACATTGGAGTTATCTACGTTATCAGCTCTTGTTAAGACTAGTTATGAGGCTACTGCATTTGTTGAGAGCATAGTGATACAATTTTTTTGCATCTACCTATTGGTGAGATGACCATCACACCTGATGATGTGTCTAATTTGTTGCACCATCCAATTGTGGGGGAAATTATACACTTATGTCACTTTAGACAGAGTTGTAGAAACAAAGGTGTTAGTAGAAGTGTTTTGTGTTTATTGTGTTGCTGCATAAATAAGACAATACAAAGTGGTCATGTGTTTTAGAGATTGTTAAGAAAAATTTATGATAATGTATGTAGGAAAAGGAAATGCACCATTTCAACACGAGTATATGTATCGGCAATTCGGTTATGCTTGTTATACAAATACAAAGTAGTTCGCTAGGTATGCAACTTTGTTACTGGTTAGTGTTATAAATGTTTTACTATTTGTTAGGGCATTATTTTTGTCTAGTGACTTGAGTTATAACCTAAAGCAAAATATACTTGGAGTTGAAGGCACAAGCTAACAGGAAAATGTTAAAGCTTAAAATAAATTACACTTTACCTACAAGTGAAGCGAAGTTATTTTTTCTTTGGATAAAAGAATTGAGGATGTGAACTTGGCTAGATGGGTTGATGTTGTAAAGGGAAGGATTCATGGGTTGAAAAGTCATGATTGTCATGTATTCATGGAGACATTACTTCCTATTGTGTTTAGCTCATTGCCAATGCATGTTTTAAATCTTCTTATTAAAATTAATCATTTCTTCAAAGATTTGTGCTCTGCAACATTGAATAATGAATCACTAACAAGGATGGAGCAAAATATTCCAATCATTATTTGCATGTTGGAGAGAATATTTCCTCCTGGATTCTTTGATTCAATGAAACATCTCCCTATTTGTGTAGTTTCGAATTTATGATGGAGTTGAGAAAGGTTGCGGAAGCACTTGGAACTTAAGAGGAGTTCAAAGAAATTAAAGTGAAGAAAGGTGAATTAGGGAGAGTGAGAGGTTAAGCCAACTCACTAGGCAAAGTTCTAAGGAAGCTACTAAGGGTTCTACCCTAAAGAGAGCTAAGACAATGTATGAGACTGAATTTTGACAGCATAACACTTATTTAATTCCAAGCTTCTTTACATGTAATCTGCCCACTTATTTATATAGTGTAAGGGGCTGGACATTTTGGAGTCAAAATTTGAAAATTCAAAAATAAACTCTCCAATGACAAGGTGCCATGTGAACTTATGCTTTCCATGTGTAGTTCACACCTTCCATGCTAAACTCTCTCCATCTTAGGCTTCCATGTGGACGTCCACGTGCTATTTGTCAAGGTAATTTTTGTCCTTTATTATACCATAGATGGGCTAGGGTTACATTGGGCTAAAAAAAGCTCAATTGTTACCCTAACTTGTCACTTCTAACCCTAACTAGACCTAATCTACTATTGGCCCAAATACAAGGCCAGAAACCAACACTACTCAGTCCAAATATTTGGCCCAATTATTTTATGCTACTAGGCCCAATGCATGACCCATGAAGTCCTAAACAACTTTATACAATTATTTAAGCTAAAGCTTGACCCAAAAAATAATGTTCACTAGTCTCTTCTGAAGTCAGCCGAAACTCAGTATTTTTGTGTTCTTCTGACCATAGGTCTAATTAATGTTTTGATGACTTTGAGGTCTTCTTGGATATGCTTTGTAGATTACTTAATCCTAGAGTTGTCCTTTTGATTGAGCCTACATGAGGGCAAAGAGATGATTGAAATTGTGGTTGGGAATGAATTGCATGATAATTCTGATTTTGAGTTTGAATAATTATTTAACTTTGAGATTTTTTCTGAAGGGGAAGAGGAGGAGGGATTTGCCCTATTGGATAATATTGAAGACAATTATGTTGCGATTAAAGAAGAGTCGGATAATTACAAAACATAAGACAATTTCTTTCATGTTTTGAACTTAAAATTAATGATTATTTGATTTGATGTTAGTGTTATTTGAACTTCTAGACATAATGATGGTGTTGCCTTCATGAGTGATTGGATTTCTTGATTTGTTGAGAGGATTGGAAAAAGCTAATGGATGAAATGGACAAGGATGGCTCCAATGGATCTATGGTTTCCTTGAAGGTGCATGAGAGGTAGGGAGGTGATTGGTTGAGCCATATCACTTGGAGAGGTAAAGAAGAAGATCAAGGTGTCTAGTGAGAAAGCTTGCTAACTTGGGCTATTCACTCATATATTGATCTTAGAATTTTATGAGCCAAACACCTCTTTATATAGGGTAGATGTCCAGCCAATGTAGAAAGAAAATGGTGGGAAAATTCAAATGCTAGAGGTTTGAAATTGGCGCCTATTTTGGAGTCACAAGGAAAGCATGACCAAGGTGTGCTTCATGTGACTCTTTTTAGGTTTAGGACTAGCCTAAGTAAATTTAGAAGTCTTCTAGAAACCCTCATTCAACCTAGGTTGTTTTTTAGTTGCCTAATTCAACCCTAATTATAATTAAGAAAAAAATACAAGTAAAATTTGTATTCTATTTTTGGCAAGAAAATAAATTCTATTCTACAATTCTTTACTAGGTTATGACATTTTTTAACATGTAGAGGAAGGTGTCTCTGCCATCAGTAGTAGAGTCTCAATCTTCTTATATCTTCCTTGTCATGGATCTAGTGATTGGGTCTGATCTTAACCTTCTTTCATCACATAATATTATTATTAGTTATGATTATCTTTTTCATTATTTTATATTTTTTTTAAAGTTATTTATATGTATATATTGTATATATTTTTACCACAATGTTTCTATCATAACCCATTAAGAGTTTCGTTATAACTTCATAAAGGATTTTTAGAATGCCTGATATTTTTTTAAAGCGATTTTGATAACACTAATAAATTGAGAAGAACAAGAAAGATATAGTGAAAAAAAAAGGTGAAGAAGGTTAAAAAAATATAGTGAAAGCACATAAAGGAGAAGCACAAATGAGAACATACCAAAAGAAGAAAATAAAATGGGTAGAAAAAGAAGAACAATAGAAACTTAGCGGAACACGGATCAAGTATGAAACACTCTAGTGGAGAACAGAGGAAGAGAAAGTTGGAAAAGAAGAACAAATTTGGTGATATCACGTTCTCAGGCTCTCTTACTTTTGATAGCTAGAGTAATTAATTTATGTTTTAATATCTGAAGTTTTGATATATCACCTGGATGTTAAATTTTATCAATTAGAAGACACTTGGCCCACCAACTTCAGCTTTCCACCAGCTACCACCTTATGTTCTAATGATTATTTTAATCAATAAGAAGAAAAATAATTGTCTGGGGTTAAAGTTAAAGTTATGTCTGGGGTTATTTTTTTTCCCAGCCCAACAAGCCACATTGGTCCACACATTTTTTTCAACATAAAAATAAATAAATTATAACAATAAATAAATTTTTAAATAATAAGTTAATAAAATATGTTTTAATCCTCATAAACCAAAATAAAAAAATATAGGTTGTCATTTGTACTATAAAAAGAATTTGTTTTCTTTTTGTTATTTTTTTATATAAAATTATTTAAGTTTTTGTTTATTTTATTTTTATATAAAATTATTTAAGCACTTATTTTACTTTATTATATAAGATTTTTTTTTTGAAAAATTTCATTTTAAAATATATTCTTGTATTTTTTTTATTTTATATAAAATTATTTAAGGATATGTTTATATCAAACTTTTTATTTATTTTTATATATAGTTGTTTTTGTATTTGTTATATATTTTTTGTTTTTTTTTTCCACAAAAGTGTGTTTTTCAAGGATTTTGTTTATTTTAGGATAAAAATAAGTTGTTATTTGTTTGACTTTATTGGTAGAGGCAATGAGTCAGATAAAGTAAAAGGAAGAAATAGATCTTACATGAAATCATTGTGAGAGTGTTCTCCCTCATAGACTTCTAGTCAAGTGTAAGTATTGTTCAGATACTTGTTTGGGGTGGTGTTGCAAAAGTGAAACGCTATCTTGCTAGAATAAAGGAAAATATCACATTGCATGTACATTTGTTCCAAATGATATCGAAGACATGTTTATGAAGTTATTAGAAGATAAATAAAAAGTCAAAGAAGCAAATGATTAAGATAGTTTTGAAGAATAAACATCCAAGATAGTAATAAAAACGAAACATTGAAGTCATTTTCCAAGAAGGGAAACAATGAGTTATATAGCAAAAAAACCACGAATGAAATGATTAAAAACAAAGAATTGGTGATTCTAGACATTTGGATTTGCACATATGGTAATGTTTTACCATTTAATTTGTTAAGAAGCTCATTATTTGTTCAAATGTTTAAATTTGTTATTGAATATGGAAAGGGTTTAAAGCCTCCTACTTATAATGAAGTTAGGATGTCTTATTTGAAAAAAAAAAATAGTCGACAATATCCAAGCTAGTTTGGAGAAAATAAGGTTGAATGTGAGAAATGTGCTTGTACTTTGATATGCGATGGTTGGACAAATGGAAAACGAAGGTCTCTTACCAACTTTTTGGCGAATAGTCCAAGTGGAACAATTTTCTTAAAATTTATTGATACTAGTAATGTGATTAAGGATATGTTTTAACTATTAGATTCTGTGACAGCTAGAAAAATGTTATTTTTGGTCTCCTTATGCAGCTTATTGCCTTGATTTAATTCTTGAAGACATTGATCAGCTACCAAAATTTTATAATGTCATTGCAAATGCCAAAAGGATCACAACTTTAATTTATAGGCACACATGACTCCTAAATTTGTGTAAAAAGTATTCCAACGAAAAAGAATTAGCTTGACCAATAGTCACAAGATTTGCAACTATTTTTCTTAGTGTACAATGCATAACACAATAGAAAATTTTTATGAGTTATGTTTGTTTCACAAGACAAGACAACAAGTAATCATGCTAATAAAAATGAAGGTAAACAAATGGTAAACATTGTTTTATGTGATCATAGATTTTTAAAATTCATCCAATATTGTTTGAAGTGTGTAACTCCACTTGTGAAAGTATTAAGGCTTGTAGAGGGAGACACAAAACATGTTATGTCATATAACTATGAAGTTATGGATAGAGCTAAAGAACAATTATCCACATATTTAAGGAATCAAAACTCTCGATACAAAAAAGGCCTAGAAAATAATTAATACTTGTTGGAATTTACAATTACATAAGCCTTTTCATGATGTTTCTTACTACCTTAATCCTAAGTAAGTAATTATTATTAATATTATACCTTAATAATTATTGCAAATTAATAATGATTTTTATTTTAATAACTTTTTTTTATCAGATTTCATTACAAAAAAAATAATCCAAAATAGAAAGATTAGATTTCAACTTGATCAACAACTTGACAAATTCAAAATATATCAATTGTTTGGAAGAAGCATAACAATAGATACAAAAAATAAGAAGCATCCTAGTAAAGAATTTAATTAATCTTAATAATTTCATAAAAAACATAATAGTTTAAATCACATTTATTAATGTTAGTTTTTTGTTCGAAATTGTAGCTTTTTAGTGGAAAAGTTACGGTGGAAAAGATAAAGAGATACAAAATCTAGCAATAAGGACTTTGAGTCTCAATTGTAATGTTACTTAAAAGAAATTGGATCATATTTGATCAAGTGCATACTAAAAGAAGAAATCGCTTATAACAACAAAGATTAAATGTTTTTGTCTTTGTTAAGTATAACCTTTAACTTGAGATGAGGCAAAAGGTTAGAGATGAGAAAGAGGATACTTATGATCCTATATGTTTATCTGATACTTTTCATATATGTTTATCTGATACTGAAAAGGAGGATCCTTGCACCGAATGATGGTTTCGTAGATGGATATACATGCATCTTTTACTTTTGAAGAGGGAGTTCCAAATAAGGAAAGGAAGAGATGTATTTTTTTAAATTGTAAAATTTGTGTAATTAAATTAATCATAAATGCTATAATACTTATAGTAATTTTTTTGTTTCTTTAATATGTCCAAGAAATTTAACTACTAAGATTGATAAAAAAAAGGAAAAATCAATCATAATTGTAAATGACAATGAAATTTAAGATATGGTTGAAGATGTGGAGGAAGATGATGAAAATGAGGATGAATGAATGAAAGCATAAAATTAAGATGTAGGATTTAAATATAAAAAATAATATTTTACATTTTATTATTGTGTTTTAATTTTGTGGATTGAACATTTTGACTTCATTTTCATATGTGATATTTCTAATGTTTTATTTCATGTCACTTATTTTTATTTAAAAACATAATATTTTATTTATTATGTATCTTACAACTTATAATAAAATTCGATTCACGATTCAAAAAAATTGAAAAACAATTCATAATTCTAATATTGATTTGATAACCATGCTTATGAATCATAATGCATGGAGTTTTTTTTATGTAGATTCATGGGTGATTCCAAATTATCAATAAAAAATAAAGTCATAGTTGAAGGATCAATTTGTGCAACATACTTGCATTATGGACAACGTACTTTTGTTCTCATTATCTCAACAGTTTCATGTTGTCACTGCACTATTCTAGGAATGTAACAAAATTTCAAAGTCAAACACATGAGTCAAGGTTATCAAAGTCCCAACAAGTTTATCATCATAAACGGAAGGAGTTGAGTCATTGGTTAACTGATGTTGAGTTGAACTCAACTTGTGTTCATTTGTTAATCAATTGCACCGAAGTTAAACCATATCTTGAGTAAGTTCTGATCACATTTATTGCAATTGTGTGCACAATTTTACATATGGTTGTTAGTTTGATTGTTGTAATAATTTATTTTGGCCATTTTAATTCCTTATGTTAAAGCAAATACTTAACAAGTGCTTGTGCTTGTATATATTCAAATTTTCCAGATGGTTCAAAGAATGACACATCATTTGATAATTACCAACAAACATATTCTTCAATAATTATTGATGGATATACCCCTTAGTAATTATCGACAGATATATCCTTCCTTTATTACCTTGTCAGTAATAATCAAAGGATATATTTGTTAATAATTATCGACAAACTTTATAATTTTCATCGATAAATTTTTCAACAAGCATTTTACCGACGAATCATTCATCGTCTTTTTTTTTTTGGAAATTCCTATTTATTGACAATTTTGGAACTACCAACAACTTTTAACCGTTGGTCAAACCAATTTTTACTATAGTGGGTATTGATAACAAGAAAAAAATTTGGACAAGGAGTTTCCTAATTAAAGACTAATTGAGAAAGTGTTGGTACCGATGCCAAAGAGAAATGAATCGTCTATTCCTTCATTAGAAAACACAAAAGATTTGTCTGCAATTACTTTGACATAAGTGATACATGTCTTGCAAGTACAAGAGCAACGAAGATTAATGAGAAGATTGTGTTGTTCAAGGTACTTTGCTTCATATTGTCGAAGGTGCTCTCAAAGTCAAAAATTACAAAAAAAGAACAAATACAACCAAACAATAACACATGTTCTTTTCTATTTTGTACTACAAGAAAAATAATCACAAAACACAACAAGTATTGCTAGAAATTAGATGTAAAATGCCATAAATGTGGTCAATTAAGACATGTATAAAAGATATGCAAATCTTAATATCCCTAAGATGTCTAGATTGTAAAGGACGAATCATAAGAGAAACTATTTCTTGAAACATCGTATATTACAACCAACAAATCTACAAAAGATTGGTTTATAGATAGTGGTTGTACAAACCACATGACTTATGATTGAGAACTTTTCAAAAGAACTTAACAAATCAAATATTTTTGAAGTAAAATTAGGAATGAAAAACAAATTGTTCTAAAGGTATTAGGGAAATTGTAATTACAATTTATTCATGTGTCAAATTAATTTTTGATGTCTTGTATATCACTAAGATTAATCAAAATTTGTTAAGTGTTGCTCTACTATTAGGGAAAGATTATAAGATGTCTTTTGAGAACAAATTTTGTGTTATTAAAGATGCACAACCTAAAAGTACTCAAAGTTCGTATGAAAGACAAAAGTTTTTCTTTAAATTTGATGAAAGAGGAGTTGACTACAAAGAATAAGATATAAAAGAAGGATCAATATAAAAAAAGATGGATATCTCTTAAAGAAGTTTGATGCTCAAGACGAGAAAATAGATGAAGAACCATTCTAACATCTATCAAAGGTGCAATGGTACATCTATCAAAGGTGCAATGTCACTACCATGAAATTCACAATACACAAAGATGAGATTGATAAAAGAAGAAATATAATAAGGAATGTCAAATTGGATGAAGATGTATCTCATGGAAGAAAGAGAAAGACAAAATTACAAAAAAAAAAAACCTAAGGAAACCAAGGATTAAAAGAAGGAGAATCAAATTTGAAATTAAGATAAACATATATTAAAGCAAGAAAGAATGTTGAAGATTTATTTAATATCTTATATTTAAATTAGCTTTTAGGAAATCTTTCAGTTTTTTATAAATATCTTTTAAATAAAGATAAATATTTATTTATTTATTATTTAAATTTAGAAAATTAAGATTGAAATAACACTAAAATTGATATTTTGTTATATTTTACTCTATATATAGAGAGAGTATATTAATAAAATAAATAAAAAACTCTTTTATATAATACATCTTTTATATTTTCAAAATACATTTCTAAAACTAAAAATATTAACAAAAGCAAGAATAATATCCTAAATATGAAGGAAAGCATAGATTAGAAAAATATGAATTCATCAGGGTGTGGTGCATATACATCAGAGAAGGAGGATGGCCTAGAGGAAGGAGCATCACTCAAGGAAGAAGTAATTCAGTAATTGAGGAGTGGAAATACTGTTAAAACTTTTAATTTTACTTTGTAGAAACCTTCTATTGGATTTGTAGTAAAAAAGATAGTTCTGTAAGGATGAAAATATATAATTTAAAAATATATTACATATTAATCACGTTATTACATTGCTAATAACTGGACAGCTAACTAATACATGTATAATTTTGAAATTTCAAATGGTAAAATAATTGAAAATAAGACGTAAAATTTGAAAATTAAGTAGAAAATTAATTTTTTTATCATAGAAACTTTCATATCTTTGACTTGAATAATGATTTCCTAGAGTTGTAATGAGAATACAATAATTAACCAAAGGAAGTTAATGATACATATATGGTGTGCATGTAAGAACAAAGGAGAAGTCTTAGCACCATAAAATCCAAGTAAATATCTAAGAATTTTTAAAATGGAGGTTATAGTGCTTCATTGTATTATTGAAAAATGTGATGAAAGCACTACATACAGTATAAGAGATGCTTAATCAGAATCCACGTCCACTTCTCCATCATCAGATAACTCATCAAACGATCTGATGTCAAGCTGGTAGCGTAGGATACCACCAATACCACCAAACCCTCTGCAAAACTGTGATCCCTCTTGGGATTTGTTGGTCACAAATTCCAGTGAGCATCCAAATTTTTTGTACTCATTCGCAAACCACTCAAGCAAGGGCATCTTCTCCTGAACTTCTAACTCTGCAGGGGTGACCTGATCTCTGAAATTGCTCTGATTAGACTCTTGCTCCTTGTTCAAGTGCTTTATCAGAATCTCAGCAGTAGAACTATTTTTTAGTACATATCTGTTAATATCCAAATTTTCCCACACAATTAGTATTTCCACAGCACCCATCTCCAGAGCCTTCAATGTGTCATCAACCCCAAAGACGTATTTCCCAGTATCCTGGCTGATTTCCTCAAAATATTTTCCTATCAACCGTTTCTCTTGAATGAACTTCACATTAGATAACAGCTCCGCAGATAACTCAATAGCTTGGTTAAACCCATTTTCTCCACCGTAGGAAACATCAACCACATTTAATATTTTTGCTTGCAATCGAGGATCAAACATATCTGACTGGCTAAGCTCTGTCTTGAAGTCAGCTGAACCAGCAAGTATAAGTCCAGAAACATTAGGTTGACTAGTAGCAGGATTGATGAAGAACTGAGTAGCAAGTTCTGCAGTCTTCCTCACGTAATTGTGCCGCTTTTCCATGCGAAGACGAGCAAAACGCAGAGCTGACTGCCCTCCTCTACCGTGTTTCTTTGGTAGATCAACACTAAATTTATGAAGAATCTCACGTGTATTTCCACTTAATGTCCCAAAAAGGGTTCCATTTCCATCCATAATAATAAAACCAAACTTGTCATCGGATTCTAAAAGTTCATTAAGAGCTTCTGTGTGAAACTTGTTGTCACAGAGGTAAAGTGACGCATTGATAGGCTTAAAAGGTTCAAAATCAATTGTCACCTTTTTTTTCCTTGCCATCTTCTGTGACAATGGTGCCAGTATAAAGGACCAAACCATTGGGAGGAACCTTATTATACAGTTTCAACCTCTGTTGAGCAGAAGTAATGGCACCCAACACTGACTGCCGGTTCACCCTGCTTTTGATATTTGAAGCAGTTCCAAATTCATCTCCCAACATCTTAGTCACACGAGAAACCTGATCACGAGGAGGCATAATCAGAGAAATCATGCTTGTACCATTTCCCCTTGCAGTTTCCAATGCTTTGATCAATTTCTTAATCTTCCATATCTCAATGTTCTTGTCTGATTCGTGACCATCAGCCATTGTTGGTAACCGCAGAAAGAATAGCCTAAACTGTAACCAAATGGAAGGTGACGCTCAGATAATCATCACCAAAACACTTACAAAATCACAAACATTTTAGTACATTTACTTGTATTGTTGAACAATATTAATACAATAAAGAAGGAATATTATGTATATCTGTTATATATGCATGCTTAGTGATAAGGCTGACAGAATCAAACACCAGTAAATTGATAAGCATCTTCTTCCATGATTACAGAGTCAAATAAGCAATTAGCAGTGAAGAACGTCAGAACGGTAGTGCCTAAACCCCAGATCCAACACAACTTTAGGCATAAGGTGCTCAAAATAATTTATAAATGATGTACATGCACAAACATCATAGCATGAAGAATGATTTGATAAGTTCATTATATTTGACATCGCGGTACCCATACAAATGTATTAATATACTTCCAACACTAATTTTAATACCTGCAAGCTACCATGATTTCATAATTGGTAGACTAAAGCAAAGTTACAGAAGAACAGTGGTCCCATGAGTCACAAAAACAAATGATTAAAGATGTAACAGATACAGTTGACATGTAAAAAAATTGAATCCAAAAATAAATAATAAAAAAAATCACACAAACAGAAACCCATAAGTAGATCGCCACTTTTACATAAAAAAAATAAAAAAGTTAACTGCAAGCAAAGGAATTCGATGAGTATTGGTGTTAAAACCAGAAACCCATGAACTTCATATCAGTCAACCAAAGTTCATAACAGAACTTCATTTAAAAGACCCAATCTTAGTTATACCCAACTTCAGTATTTTCATTTTCCGTATTAACAAAATAAAAATAAAATATATTTTTTAAAAGGGTCCAATTTTCTAGTCAAAGCAGGGGAAATTGAAGTCATACTGCAACCCCAGATAGCAATCCTTCTAACAACAGTAACCAGAAACAAATCAAACTAATAAGAAAACGTTGCTTCTAAAAAACCACAAATAAAATAAATAAAAAGTAGATGAACAGAAGGTCCAACTTGTGATTGGACCAAAACTGGGAACAAATAAATGGGAGTGATGTGTATCTACTCACCTATGTGTATGTTTGGGTGAGGAATGAGAATCTCTCCGGCTAGGGTTTTGGCCTGCGCTTCTGGAGCAGAAACCGTGAAGAGGAGAAGAAGGAGAATTTTGTATTGGATTATTAAAACTAATCTTCTCTGTTTTGGTTTATATTATTGAACGTCTATTTTCTTACATCAAGCTAAATTGTTGTGTTGTGTTGATTAATTTGTTAATTTCTTTTCCTCAACATCGATAGTTATTCATAAGATGTAACTAATAACAAATAGTAAAAGAAAAAACTATTGTAATAACAACACTCTTGCATGGATTGAAATGAATGGGGAGAAGAGATGAAACTCATTAATATTGTAGGCTTATTTTCTTTAAAATTTATTAAAAATTACTACATTAGCTTCCGTTCATTTATAGAAAAATTAACTTCAAATAAAAAATAATTAATTACATTAAAATGAATTAATATTTTAATATTACTCTTTAAAATATTTTTTTTGTAAAATAATAAAAATAAAAGTAAATGCCAAACATTAATTATTGTCAAGTGAAATTGTACATATATAGACAAAGTGAGCCTAGATATTACCTGAAACTTGTTGTATAATTGTGTTCAACAAGGTGCTTTGATGTTTCTAAATCTGCTTTTAATATTTGAAAAACCTGTTGCAGTGTTTGTGTGTGTTGTTTAGTAGATTTTGTTTTGTCAATTCATTTCTAGTATTGATCCAAGATCAATTTTTGAAAGAAGTGTTTTCAAATTAATCAAGTGAAAAAGTTGTTCAAAGTTTTGTAACTACAACAAGTTCTTTTATCGAGTTCATTTTTCGAAACAATTGGTTGATTGGCACTTAGTGTTTTTCAAAGATTTTGAAAAGGCTTTGCTTTCTTTTGATTTTTCTGTAAGGTAAAAACAGTCGATTATTTCGATAAAAAAAACTGGTTGATTTATATGAAATCATTAACCGAAAAATAAATCAATCAGTTGTTTTTCTAATAGAATTTTGTTATGAATCCAAACTGATTTTAAATGTTTCAAACTGCTTTTGATTAATGATCTAATAATTTTAACTACTTCCTTTACTTTATATAAAGACAGTTTTGTGATCATTTGAAAAAACAAGAAAAAAAGTTTATTAAAAACGTTTTCAAGTGAAGATCAAGAGCTTTTGAATCATTGCTTGTGCGTGAAATAGGATATGGGTTTTCTATTCATTTATACTACTGTTTTGTAAAGCCCAAGTGTATTCTTTTTTCCTTCTTAGAAATATTATAATTTTGTGTAAATCAGTTTCAGAAATGGTTTCTGAGAACTGTGGTATTGCCAAGGAGTGTTGTGTGTTCATGAGGGGTCAAGATCAACATTCTTGGTGTGTGTTTTGTAATCTAGTTTTGATTGCATAGTAAATTCTCAGTGGTTAGTTGGATGTATCTCTTGGTTAAGAGTGAACCAATATAAATCTCTCTCTGTGAATCTCTCTTTCCCTACTCTTATACATTGTCTTGTAATTTGTTCTTTGTTTTCTAGTATAAAAAAACAGTTGTTTCCTGGTTGATTTTTCATAAAGAACTGTAAATATGAATTTTTATCTAGTAGAACAGAAAATCAATTGGTTGAATTTTACAGAACTTTTCACTCTACTTCTAATCTTTGCAAAAAATATTGTTATAACAATTCAACCCCCCCCCCCCCCCCCCCCCCCTCCTTTTCATCACTCTTCCCAAAACCTCCACCATTTTAAGTCTTGTTATACAAGTCTAATTAT
>Ga0123342_1001852_pt1 | contig 35492 bp, 10 predicted proteins | sample Turbeawhitnodule_FD_89960 | JGI IMG/M metagenome (GOLD analysis project Ga0123342, IMG submission 89960) | Root nodule microbial communities of legume samples collected from Mexico - Turtle bean Mexico white nodule | ecosystem: Host-associated > Plants > Roots > Nodule | place: Mexico: Nepantla... | reverse complement strand
TATAATATATTAATATAAAATAAAATTATTAGTATTATTATCATAAATTATTATTAATAAGAAAATTATTATTATTATTATTATTATTATCATATTTATTATTATTTCCATTATTATTATATTTATTACTATTACAAATTATTAAATTAATTTTTTATGTTAATTGTTAAAATTGTATTAATAGTACAATATTTTTATGTTAATTATTAAAAATTTTATGTTATTTTTATATTAATAAATTAATATAAGATAAAATTATTAACATTACAATTTTCATAAATTATTATTTTTATAATTATTTTAATATTTTTATTATTATTAATATTTTTTTTTATTAAATTAATTTGTAAAATTATTATTTTAATCTTGTTATATATTCTTATAAAATAAAATTGTTAGTATCATTATTATAAAAAAATTTATTAAGATTAATAAAATTATTATTATTAGTACCAACGGATAATAATAACATCATAAATATTTATTCATGCTTAATTATTGACGTACTTTAGTGACAGATAGGTATAAGTATTATAATTTTTTTAATTTTTTATATTTATTGATAAAATCCGTTGATAATTATCGACATACACAAATTGATTGGAAAAATTCATGGATAATTTTATCTTTTGGTAATTAAAAAAATTAGATATGGACACACATTCATCAGTAATTTTCGATTGGTAAATAAATACTTTTTCTATTTCATGATTTAATCTTAAAGTTGCAGTTTGAAAGTTTTCTAAATGACTTAGAGTTTGTTTATATGACAGGCTATTTTTTAATTGATTAAAAAATGTTTTAAATCTTTTAAAATGTTCTTACGGAATGATTACATAAAATATTTTTATCAATTAGATAATATTTTAATTAATTAGAATCACTTAAAATATGAGTAGTTATGATATCTATGTTTTATTATGTTGAAACAAATTTTTATTAGATTAAAATCATTTAATTTAAGTTTAAGTTTTGTAAAAGATTTGGACTTTTCTTTATGTTAAAATGATGAGTTAAACGATATTTTTCTTAGAAAGTGAAATTAATAGATTAAAAATCAATTTTAATCCATTAAAACAGACATATTTATATATATTTATTATTTTTAAATCATTAACAAGAGATAAAAAATAAAGATTTCTGAAATATGTTATAATATTGAGAGAGTCCAAACTCAGTTGAAAACATTCTTAGAAGTTTTTTTTATTTATAAATCCTATGATCAATACTGTGTTTGAAGAAAAACATAGAATTTCATCTAGTTTATTATTTTTTTGCTATGTTGATATATTCCTGGTGATATTGTTTCCAAGTATAATTGAGTAACAAAGTGTTATTAGGTGTGTAAGCAAGTTTTCTAGGATTCAAGATTTTATTTCTTAAGTTGTTTACTTTCACTGTTTTGATAAAAATTTATATTTTAGTGTGATATTGATTGGTGTGCCGTAGAAATTAAATGTAACTTTTGATAAGAGTGAATCAATATAAAAAAATTTATATGTACATCTTTCTCTCTTTCGGTTCTTATATTATTTAATGTTGTTTTCGTGTATAAAATATAATGCAACTAAATAATGTAATTGACTATTTTAATAAAGATATCATATTATGTTTTATGAAAATTTGAGATAATTCAATTCATGTTTCTCTTTAATTCAATTCTTAAAACTAAAAATTGAAATCAAAGAGTTGGTTATAGAAAGATATTAAGATATTCAAGTTCTAATCATATTTTTCAATAATGGATGAGAACAAACTTTCTTTTACTAAAGGTGCATCTATTAATAGAACACTAATGTTTAGAGTAGTTAACTATTATTTTTGGAAAATAAGAAATAAAAATTTATATTCACTACGAGAAAATCATGAAATAGAAATTAATTTTAGAGAAAAAAAAATAATTAGTTTCTAGTGACTAAATTAGAGACAATTTTAGAGACTAAAAAAAAATTTAGTTTCTAAATTAATTTCTATTTTTAAATGATTTCTAAGTTAGTATCTAATTAACAACCAAAATTTTTGCTACCAAATTTAAAATCTAAATAATTGGTAGTTAAAACTTTGGTTGCTAATTACATATTAATTTAGAAACTATTTAATAATAGAAATTAATTTAGAAACTATTTTTTTTAGTTTATAAAATTTTTCCAATTTAGTTACTATAACAACTAATTATTTTTTATCTCTAAAATTGATTTGATAAAGAAATCTGAAATACTTCTTTCTATTTTTAAACATCCTGTCGAAAATGAACTTATAAACAAATCTTAGTCGGAAATTCAAAGGAAAAAAGCTCAATATATAACTGAATGACAAAAATTATTATAACTTGTCCCTTAAATCTTGATTATATACATAATTTTAATCTATAAAAAATATTTAATTTATTTTAATTAAATTAAATTATGTATTTAAATTATAAGTTATTTTTTGTAATTAATTTTGACAGAAAAGAGTTGGAAAGTGAAAGAAAAGATAGTTGGCAAAGGCACAGACATGATTGTGAGTGGTTGAGTTGCGAGGTAAACTGCAGTGCACATGCGATGCCACGGTGAAAGAAATGAGCAGTTTTTGTTTATTCAAACAGTGATGAGTGGATGTGTTTGCACACTCCATTATTGGGTCCTCACAAATATCATTCCGTAAGATTTGCAGAACACATGGCAATGAGAAATGGGTGAAGCCTCTTATATCATTGTAAGGGATTGTCCTTTCATATACTAAAGAGAAGAAAAAGTAACCCAAAAAGAGTGCACTAAAAGAAGAATCTATACTTGTTAAAGATAAAGTCATCGCATTTTCTTCAATATTTTATATGTGGATGCAGTTCACCATAGGTGTATCATTCGGATTACACCTCCATTCACATCAACATAGCATTATAAATCTATTTAGTCAAGCAATTCATAAAATAACACAAGTAAATATTTCATATTTTTAGTACAATATACTTAACTATAATATTTAAGACATGTAATTTAGCATTCGAGTCATAACTTTCTGAAATTCAAAATATTATTTTGAAAATACGCCAAAATAAAAATTAGAATCAAGTCAACCATATTTTATTGAAAATATACAATAGCAAATTTTTATTTCTCCAAACTATGAAATGGGTGTAATTTAATGTAAGTTTGTGGGAGACAAGTGTAACTTAATTATAATAAAATAAAAACTGATAAAATTTAAATATTATTATTTTTTAGAATTTAGAATATGCATATGATAATTATTATTTCTTTTAAATCTCTTAAATAAAAAATCAAATATGCAAACACTAACACAGTCAACTAAATAAACCAATTTTTTTTATTAAATATTAAATGTATTGAGAAATAATTCGGTAAGGAGTGACTTAATAAGCGTTAATATAAATTTTAAATAATTTGTATTTCACTTTGAGAAAGGTACTTTAAGTTTAACTACGACCGATTTATATCTATTTACTTATATCCAATCTGAGTATTTGTGGTTTAAAAGATATCTATGATTTTTTCAAATATAAAGTAATTAAATTAAAATGAATAACGTCTCTAACAGAAGAAATATTAAAGTATTTATTAATATTTATATTTCTAATCTAAATAACAAAGTATTTATAAATATTTATAATATAGTATGAATTATGACGTGTATTTTTTCTAAATAGATATTTATTTAATCTTATTTTTCTGCTGAACAGGTCTTTAATTATGTGTCTCCCTCTCCATTAGGATTATTTGCTGTCGGTTTCTGTAATCTGCAAAACTGCATCCAAGTAGTGTTGTAAAGTGAAGTGATGGCTTTGTTCTTCCTTATGGGTTACTTTGTTGTGCGGCTAAGTAGTTTCCCAATATAGTATGAAGATGAATGGTGTATCTGTGTTATTTCTCACTCACTCTTGTCGTCGATTTGTGTTAGTGTATATTCATATTTCTACATTTTTTAGGACCATAAAATTAAGATTAATTTAAATGATACATTTCCTTTTTATTTGATAATTATTTTTAATAATTTTATTTTAATAAATTTTTATTTTTCTTTGATCCCAATTGAAGACTTATTATTTAATAGTTTTATATCATTTACAAAATGAAATTAATAACAATTTAAATATATCATTATTAGAAATTTTTTAAATAAAAATTAATTTTAAAAATAAAAAAATAATTAATTATTATATTAATTACACTAAATATTATTTTAAAAATTAAAAAATTATTAATATCTAAATTAATTTTTTATTATTAATAAATAATTTTTAAATTAGTATCTTTTTTATTATAAAAATTTTAACTACTCATTATTTATATTATAATTATAATTTGTTAGATTATTAAATATTAATTTAAAATTATTTATTAATAATAAAAAATAATTTAAATATTAATAATTTTTATAATCTAAAATACTATTTAATTAATCAATATAATTTTTTAAAATTAATTTTTATTTAATAATTTTACTTTAGTGTATATTTTTTTAATATTTTAAAAATGTTTTTGAAGCACACCTGTAATAAAGTTCTTAATTCTAAAGTGAATATACTAGTTGGTGACTAACTCAAACAGATTACCTTTAATAGATTTGAAACTTTTTGTAAAAATAAAAAGTATAGTACAATTATGTATTGTTTTTTTTTAATATGTGAGTTTTTGATTTAGTTTTTTTATATATTTTATATATATTTTCTTTTTTAATAATTTATTTTTTATATAATGAGATATTTGAGTTTTCAAGTTGAGATATCAAGTTACATTTCTCACACAAAAACAGTTATAAAAAAAATTGAAATCTTCTGTACAATAAAACTATTTTTAGAAAAAAAAAAGATTTGGCTTTATTTTGAAAAATAGTTAGAATGCAATGTGGTTGACCGCTGACTAAACATTGTTTGCCGGTAACACGGGGAAGTGGAAACTTTTTATTGAAACTTGTCGGGTTGAGCAAATCTTAGTCTCAGAGCCCATAGATTCTGTGTGCTCATTCTGCCTCCAATGCGACAACCCCTATATAACCTATGCTATATCCTACATCTTTACATTATACTTTCTACACTGTTCAATCATTATTTCATTAACTTTCCCTGCTTATAGAGAGGGGTTACTGTGACTTTCGCTTCTTAGGGCCAAAATTAATATTTCCAATTTTAAACACTACTGTTATTATTGGATTTGGCCTTAACCTTTCAAGACGTCGGTGAAAATTTAGCTTTTTCTTTAAAGAATGTTAAATTTTATCACCAAATGTTAAGCGACTTTGACGTCTTAGTAAGTAAAAATATAATAATTTTTTAGTATTAAGTAAATATAATAAATATTGAGTAAGTAAAAAGTAATTTTTATATTTATATTTATAGATAATAAGAGTCTAACATATATATATTATATAAAATGTGGAATTTTACATATAAATCCTGAGATTTATGGTAATCTAAACTAAATATGATTATCCTAAACGGTTATCAGCGTTTTTTTTATGATACACTGTAGGTGGTTAGGTGGATAATATCTAATTAACACTCCAAATTTGATGGACTAAGTAGTATCCATATTATCAAATGGGTATTATAAATCTAGATTTCATGTTGTCGGATGGTACAAGTACATTGCAGGTGATATTTGTTTGGTTCACTCAAGCAAGCTTCTCACTCTTTTTTTTCATTGCTTATCTTTCTTTCTTCATTCACTTTGTGGTTCTCCTGTTGATTTTCTTCACCATAAAGCATAAGAGCAGAAGAGCAAGAACAAAGACCAATTAACCTGAAAAATTATTCATACACATTTTTTTAATAAAACCATCTTAATTTTTATTATAAAGAATCAATCATCATTTATCTTGAAATTGTTAACTACCTTTACTTTAAAATTAAGAAAATTCTAAATAAACTTGTAAAATTGCCAAAATATTTCATTATACTATTGTATGCAAAGTTGGACTATTGAAATAAACTTAATCCACTAATTAAACTTATTACATTTTTAATTTAATTATAGGAACAAGATGACAACCCCTAACATTCCCAAATGAGAAATATTAAGTCTCATTTGCGAGTCTTAATAAATTTTAGTTAATAATAAAAATAATACTACTAACAAAGAAAACTACTAAAAGTAGGAGGGAGATAAATTACGTAATTTCAAATCTTGCTAAGAGGTAGAAAGCGAGGCCGAAAATACTGATTGAAATTGTTAAAAATACATATCATATATTAAATTGAATGATATTGTGTGGTTAATGCAACCAATTTTAACTAGTGAAATAGGGTTTTATCATTGTTAAAAAAATTGTCAGTATTTTTCTTCTTTAACATAAGATAAACTAATCTAGTTATTTAAAATTTTTGATTCATTCATCTGAATCTTAATTATAGCATTGATACTCTGTATTCTTCTGTACTAAGCAATATGAGGGACAATTTTATATGGGTATACTGTGAGCGAATGTGTGGTCTTCTTTGTGAAAGCAGCAAACATGCTTGTTTAATATATGGATAACATGATGGATCAAAATATGGTAAAAGTAAAAGAACTGTTTTCTCTTGGGTAAATGTTTTCCTGACAAGAACAGGTAAGTAAAATATATCATATTTAGCTCCTCAAATGTTTTTTTAAAAATAGTATTTTAATGAATGTAGGAAATAAATTCATATTATTCAATGAAATATAGATAAAGAAGTCTTAAAAGAAGGTATAGCATTCCTTTTTCACTATCCATCTTCTAACTTCTTTTTTGTTTTGAGTGGGAAGGGCATTAAAACCCAAAACTACAGTCGATTACCACTTCTTAAGTAATGGGGTTGAACAGAAGCCTAAGTTATCCTATAAAATATTTAATATATATACCCATTTCTTCTTTCCTTTTTTAATATTGCATTTATTATTATTTTTTTCTATTTTTACCCATTCTAATTCACTCCTGGTTCGTTTCGTTTGGTTGAGTGATGTGAGGAGGGAAGAGCGAAGAAAAAAGTTAAGAAAAAAAAGTGGAGAAAAAGTTACTATTAGAATGTGAATTTTAAGTCTAACTCAATTTTATAAAATCAACTCACATGATGAGATTTGCACTCACTTATAATTATGAAATGACCTTATATCTAGTCAACGTGTGATCTCTAAAATGTAATTGTACAGAGATGATATGCAAAAAAGAAAAAGTTATACGAAACTTGAAAATGAATACACTCTATTTGCAAATATGTACAAAAGGTTGTGAACAAATCATGATGATATTTATTTGAACATTTATAATTGATTATGTTGTAAAAAAACATGTTGGAATAAAGTCCGTAATGTCTAGCGGGTTAAGCGGACCGACCCATAACTCGACAAAAAAAAATGTGGAGTGTGTTAAGTATTTTAATTCGCTGATCCACTTAGGTCTATCTCGTATAACTCGCAATCTATGCAAGCTAGTTAAAAGATAGACTGGGTCAACATGCATAATATTTTATTCCTTTAATTCAAGGTTGTATTGAATTTTATTGAAATAAAATAACAACAATGATATTTTTAAAGTCAAGACAAGATCACAATTAATTACTATAGTTTTTTAGTAACTTAAATAATATTTTATTTTTATATTTTCTTGTTCATGAAACGTGTAACTTTGACATATTTATTTGATATAGTTGTTAATTTTATGTTAGTTCATTTATATTTTATTGTTTGGAGTGGAGTACTCATATGTGAAGAGTCTTTTTCTTCTTCTAAGCTTTGTAAAACTTGAACAGAGTAATTTATAATTTATTTTGAGCCTTGTATTTTGGACCAAGTAACATAGTAATTTCATTTTGGGTTTTATATATGAGCCAAATTTAGATTAGGTTAAATAACCTAACCTTGGAGAGGATTTTGGGCACCAACTAGGTCATAACCTTAGCTTGGGTGCTAAGTTAGGTTAAAAACCCTAGTTTGTCATGCAAGTTAGGGTTAGACGCTTCTTATAGGAGCATGTGGCGCTTTGCCGCTTGTCACTCTCCCAATGGAGAGGGTTTGGGTCAATGGGGTGACACTTGTCACACTCTCATTTAAGAGGATTTATGAAACTTGCTTTGTAAGTCAGAGTTAAGGTTAGATTATCTAGGGATAGAAACTTCTCTTACAAGCTTCATCTCCTATAAATAGGAGTGCCTTGTACATGATTTTTAACTTTGAATTGAATAAAAAATTGTTGTCCAATTTTTGAGACACTTCTACATGTCAAAGTTCTCTCCATAATTGTCTTCTTATTACACAAATTTCTATATTCCTCCTAGTAGTGTTGGCCCAACCTCACTCTAGAAATTAGTGTGTTGGCCTAATCTCACCTAGAATCAAACTCATAATTTCCATCTCAAACCGTGATATTGTTACACTTCTTACATGCTTCCATTTTCATTCATCATCCATAAAAGAAATTCAAACCAAAATATTGAAGAAGAATAAGAGATACACATGCAAATGAAGGTGTTTTTCCATTATAGATATCAGAGTTTTGGCTGAAAAGATAAGTAACTCTTCTTCTATTTTTTTTTATTTATTTCTGTGTTGTTTGTATGTTTTCTTGATTGTCTTGATTTTTTTTTTACCAATTGAAATTGTATTTTATCTTTTTGTTGAATTCAAATCATCTTGAACCTCCATGTATGTCTTATAGGTACTCTAATAGTCATATCTGCGTATTCTTTTGAAATTCCTTGACTTTTCTTCAAATTTATTAGGTAATTTTTTTTATAATTGAGTCATTTTGATTTTAAGGTGATAAATATTTTGTCTAGAATCATGTTTAGTCCAAAATTGTTATAAACTCCATTACTTGTGCTTTTTGACTTTTTCTTTTCAATTTCTATGTAGTTAGAGTTCTTGAGTGCTTTTGATTTTCATATTTGAGTTCTTAAATCGCTATTAGATTATCAAAAATTTTCTTTAGAGTTAGGTTCCGTAATCATATTTTTGAATATTCAGTTTAAAAAAAATTCAAAAAATTTTCCATGTTACAAAAAGAAAGTTTTAAAGGTGTAAATAATAATCCAAATCCATTTGTGGAATTTCGTGAAGATTCCTATTTCATGTTCTTTTGTACATTTTCTACTTAAGATTTTGTGACTCGATTGTAAAGGGTGTTGATATATTAACACTCTCAACAGTAAAAATATATACTTCACATCTTAATAAATTAATATTTTATTATTTTTATTTTATTTTTTAATTAAAAAATATTATTATATTATTAAAAAAACAATGTCAAATGTTTGTTTTTTTTTAATTGCTGATGGTTTTAACAAAACTTTTTTGGATTGTAAATCCCTTGCCCAAAAAAAAAAGTCGTGAAGAATTACGAACGGAGCTGATGCGTTTTTCATTCCTGATTCCGTACAGTTTGATAGAGGAGGCAAAAACCAACGTCAATTTTCTTTGTTGTGTTGATATTGAAGTATGAGTGCGCGTATTATAACTAACAAAAGTTGTTGGTGTGGAGAATCTCCGCAGAAGAGGAAACTTGATGGCTCCCTAGAGTGTAAGTTGCATCGATTAAACAAGAAGAAGGAATAGCAAGCAACAAGGTAAACAAAAAACTCTGTTTTATTTGTGTTATTGTATATCACACTTACAATAAAGAGATGTTCTCCTTTTTATAGGGTTTTACAAAAACTAAAATAACAAACTGTATATGTGTGGATATGCGCGAATATGTGCATTCTCAATAGTTTTCAGCAAAGCAACAGTGAATTTGTGGTGAATCATGGAGCAACAAGAATGGAGTAGGACGGTTGCACGAGAATTAATTTGCTGTAGAGTAATTGGGCCTAGCCATATTGGGCCAACCACATTCCGGCTCTAATGCACCATTAAATTGAGGGAGTTTCTTCCTGCACCCCATAAGTTTTAAAATTTCGAAACTAGCCTTGACCTTTTATTTGATAAAGGGCACTTGCTTTTTTTGAATTACGGTTTTGTGAATCCATAATGCACTTTTTGCATTACGGATTTTGAAATCCAAAAACATACTACAGATACGCATAACTGGAAGATTACTGGACTCACCAATCCAAAAGATTTATGGATGCACCAATCTAGACATTTTGCGTATTCAATATTCTAAAAGACAAAAAAAACAAAGTGTGAATTCCCTGTTCTGTAAACCTAGCAGTCTGCACTGTTTGGAATCACAACATATGTATTGTGGAAACGAAAATCCGTAATAAAAATGGAACTATAGATTCGTAAACCAAAAACAATTTACTTACCTTCTTCTCCAAACAAAGAACCGCTAAGAGAAACCATTGAACCACCACCAAGTCGTCGGAGACACCACCGATCACCACCAAGAGAAACGCCTTCCTATGCCAAGAGATGGAGTAATGCCGCCATTGAGAGAGCAATGTAGTTTGTCTGTGTGTTGTTTGTGTGCAAAGAAAGAAGAAAGAGTAGAGTGTGAGTGTTGTGTGCATTTTTAGGGTTTTTAGAAAATATTAGGGATATGTTTGTCTTTGCATAACATTGTGGGGGTGCAGGAAAAAAAATGTAGAGGTGCAGGAAGAAACTCCCTTAAATTTATCATTCTTTATTTGTAGTTTTTTATTGACAAAATCTCTCTCTATCTCCATACTCTTATCATGCTGCTTCATATTAATTGTAAAAAAATTGTTTTAACCTTTTTAAAAATTTTAAATAACCTTAGATGAAACATAACCTCACATTTTTAAATAATCTCAGTTGTACCCCTTCACCACCATACTCCCCTCCCGCTGCAACACTTTCATTCTTCTCCAGTCACAACGTTTGAGAGAACAATTCCATCATTTAAGCGTGTGTGAGAGAGTTGATAAGAAGGTTAGTTATATTCGACGTTCCTAGTGCAAAGATAAATTTGTTTTTTGAGTTTGTACTCCATTTTTGCACATCGCTGGTTTTTTCTGGATTTTGTGGCTTCAAAAAAAATGAAAAAAAATAACAAAAACACAATTACCCACCAGTAAAAACACCACAAAACTTATCTTAACCATGAACATTCACCAGCCACTACAAACAATCACCACCCATTGAAAATGAAGAAAAAGACATCACACTTTCCACCATACTTAAAAAAGGTATTGTTAAAATTGAAAAAATGTATAGAGATGTAGGGGAAAGGTACGAAGGTGCATGGAAAATTTGCCCTTTTACTTCAATCAATTTGTTCCTATTTATAGGAATTCATTTGTATGCCTATTGATCTTGCAAGTCTTAATTTCTTATTTTTGAATCTTTAAAATTATTCTTTAGTTTTTTTAATTTTGAATTTGTTTGACCTTTTGAGATGAAAATATCTGCTAGATGTGATATTTAAAAAATGTTGACTAATATTGTTAGGTAACATATCAGAAAAAAAACAATTAAGATAAAAATATACTCTTTATAGAACCAACAAATAGAAGTTGAAAAGAAAAAATGATAAACAATTGAGAAGGAATTTTGACAAGATGTTTAAATCATATGTCACAAAACTTTAGTATGAGAATGAGATTAAAAAAATTAATTAATTAAACTTATGCTCAGTTAAAATTGATTTTTTTCATCTCAATTTTAATTTTTTTATAAAATAAGTAAGGTTATTTTTTTATATCTCTATACGTGTTTGGTTTTTAATCTCCATATTAGAGAATTTAGTTTTAAAATAAATTTAAAAAATTAACTCTTCAGAAGTAGAAGATAATATGAGACAAATGTAGAAAAGAAATGTCCTAATTACTTTAAAAAATAAAATAAAAGTACTAATTTAAAAAAAAAATAAGAATTAATCTTGTCAGATATTTTCATTTTAAAATAAAATTTTATTTAAAAAAATATAAAATAAACAAAAAGTTGTGAAACAACAAGTCAATGGTAAAAGTAAAGGATGAACTGATCAAAGATCAAGTATGTCCCCAGAGGAAGGGTGCTACCTGGATTTCAGTTGAAAGAATTCAAAAAAATATTTATTCTTCCAAAATAACAGTTTTTTTTTCTCATTTTGTATGTTATAATTCAAAGTTGTATAAAAAATCTCAACTTTTATCGAAGCACAAAGCCTCCAAGAAATTGGCCTAGTGTTTTGGGGGTGACATTACCCACTAAAAGGCCGTATATGGATAGACACGAAGCTTGAGTCAGGTCACAATGATTTATTAACCGTACGTGAAAATAAAATAAGTCCAGAAATTTAATATAAAGATTATCTATAAGGAATTTCAAAATAAGAGTAAACTAAAGCAATCTACCTAATAATAACATGGATAATGCATCTTAATATTCGCATTCTTTATTTTATTCTCTCAGTGCTGTGATTGTCAAACTATTATACTCACTGAATTTTGTAATTACATTTCATCAAAATATAATCCTTAAATTATATTAATTCAATATATGTAACATTTAATTGATATTATTAAACTCGACTTGCTGATTCGTGACGCTTATTAGTTAGTCATTGGTCAAACTAATTAATCTCACACACTTTAAATTCAGAAGGGTGAAATATATTTTAAACGTGTCGAATTTAAATTCAGAATACCTTAAATTAATGAAATATATTTGCAAAGCTAAAATAAAAGTAACTTATTTTCTTAAATTGAAAATATTATTATAGCATAGGTTGAAATTTGGTATTGAATTATTTATTTATTATTTAAAATGAAGGTGTGCAGGTGTTTGTTTATTTATAAAGAAGAGAGAGAGAAAAAAAAAGGAAAGGAAGAAGAAGGGGTGTGATACAGACATAAAGTTAGTGTTTTAGTGCAAGTTCATAGGAATATATTTACACGTCATAACCTGATAGCACCTGGGCTTGTTAGTTCTTAACCATGGTTACCTTAACCAAGGGTGTTTAAGTTATCCACTTTCCATGCTTATATATCCCACTGATCCCCACATGCTGAATCCATGACACACGTCCATCTCTGAAAATAGCAACAATTCCCTATCCATCGATCTTCCTCTATTTTTCTTCCTCTCTTCGACCAAACATGAAACCTACGCCAACATCCTTCTCCTGCCAAACCTCGTTACTGGTTTCTCTTTCCCTAGTGCTTGCCCTTGCACTAACAACAACAACAACCAAGTTCCAATTCCAGAACACCCTCTCCTTTTCCCCACTCGCCACTCTCTTTGTTGCCCTCTTCACTATTTCCCTTAACTACTGGCTTGTCCCTGGAGGTTTTGCATGGAGAAACTATCCAGTCCAACATCATCACAACAACGAAAAACCAAATGCAAAACTTTCTGGGCCTATGGGCTGGCCCATACTGGGCTCTCTGCCTCTAATGGGCTCTCTGGCGCACGCCAAACTCGCTGCTTTAGCCGCGTCGTTAAACGCCAAGAGGTTAATGGCGCTCAGCCTGGGACCCACTCCGGTTGTTATAAGCAGCCACCCCGAGACTGCGAGACAAATCTTATTCGGATCCTCGTTTTCGGATCGTCCCATAAAAGAATCCGCGCGCGCTCTCATGTTTGAGCGTGCCATTGGTTTCGCTCCTTCCGGCACCTACTGGAGGCACCTACGCAGGATTGCGGCGTTCAACATGTTCTCTCCGAGGAGGATTCAGGGTTTGGAGGGTGTCCGGCAGCGGGTGGCAGATGACATGGTGAAGAGCGCGTGGAAGGAGATGGAGCAGAAAGGGGTGGTGGACGTTCGGGGCGTGTTTCAGGAAGGATCTCTGTGCAATATTTTGGAGAGTGTGTTTGGGAATAATGATAAGAGTGAGGAGTTGGGTGATATGGTTAAGGAGGGGTATGAGTTGATTGCGAAGTTCAACTTGGAAGATTATTTTCCTCTCAAGTTTTTGGACTTTCATGGGGTGAAGAGAAGGTGCCACAAGTTGGCGGCTAAGGTTGGTAGTGTGGTTGGGGAAATTGTGGAGGAGCGAAAACGAGATGGGAGTTTTGTTGGGAAGAATGATTTTCTTAGCACTTTGTTATCCTTACCAAAAGAAGAAAGGTTGGATGATTCAGATATGGTGGCTATTCTGTGGGTAAGTACTCTTCTCCCAAACTCAAATCAAACCCCACACTCAGTGGACTTCTATCCATGGATAATAATAATATAAATAAAGTAAAACCATATAAAAGCATGCATCCTTTTCCACAATTTACTTATGTCTTACATTTCCCTCAAAACAGTCAAACAAAAACATTAATAGGAATTTCTGAAGCATAAACTTTATATATATATATTCTGAGTGTGAGATTTGAGAGAAATATGGGACATATTTTAGAGAAATAAAGGGCTTGCATGGAAGGTAATGTTGTGAATATGTTTGAATGAGTAACCCAGTGATGGCATATAAATGTGTGATGTGATGTGCTCATAGATATAGCTATGTCTTGTTATTTTGAGCAGGAAATGGTATTTCGAGGAACAGACACAGTTGCAATACTCCTAGAATGGGTGATGGCCAGAATGGTTTTACACCAAGACGTACAAAAGAAAGCCCGCGAAGAAATCGACACGTGCATCAGCCAAAAGAGTCACGTGCGAGACTCGGATATTGCGAACCTGCCTTACCTACAGGCCATAGTGAAAGAAGTTCTTCGGCTGCACCCACCGGGTCCACTACTATCATGGGCCCGCCTCGCAGTCCAAGATGTCCACGTCGATAAAGTACTTGTGCCAGCTGGCACAACAGCCATGGTTAACATGTGGGCAATATCTCATGACTCGTCCATCTGGGAAGACCCATGGGCTTTCAAGCCCGAGAGGTTCCTCAAAGAAGACGTTTCCATCATGGGGTCGGACTTGAGGCTCGCCCCCTTCGGGGCTGGACGTAGGGTGTGTCCGGGCCGGGCCTTGGGCTTGGGCACGGCCCATCTCTGGCTCGCGCAACTTCTCCGCCACTTCATATGGGTCCCGGCGCAACAAGTGGATCTTTCGGAATGCCTTAAGCTTTCGATGGAAATGAAGACACCTCTGCGATGCGTACTGGTTCGTAGATGAAAAATAAATAAAAAATGTCGTAAGATCTTGAGCCAAACCATGTTAAATGTATCCGATGTTTGATGTTAAAGTGAGTCTTGGTCTCTTCTTCTTTATGAGTTTGGTACTCAAATGTCTGTGAAATATTTAGAGAGGAATCATGAAACATTTCTCTAAGTATTATTTCGCTTTATTTTCAAGGGTATATCAAATTATTAAAATAAATAATTATCCAGTGCTAGTTTACTAGAAGTGGAGGTAAGAAGAGAGTGGATTAAGATGGTTTTATGTCTCTTTAAATTGTAAAATGTAAATTACTGTAATGCAATGTAATGATTTGCTTTGCTTTGATATGCACCATTTTCTAATACTTTAGCTTCTCCTTTTGTTTCATATGGCGGCTTTGGGTATAGCAAATTAACATGGGGAATTTTGGCACCTATATGTTATGAATTGATATGTTTTACTGTAAAAATCTAGTTCTAAATTTTTGCTGGAGATGACCCACCACAAGTTGATCACTAACCAAAGCTCAAGCCTTTATCATAATCATTTCTCAAATTAAAGCAACTACTATTGGTTCTCACTATCTTTAGTCTATTTTTTTTATGATGCATATGTACGTAACTGCTAAAAGCATTACACTTTAAACTCGTATCTTTGAATGAAATAAAAAATAAATATGCCTTTTTCTATGTCCAACTTTAGCATGTAAATAATGTTATTTGCTGTCTACTCATGATCTGTTAGAAAAGCTAATTTTTAGTTTTCTTTCACTACTAGGTTATACGTTCTTCTCTGCATACACAAGTTTTTTGAACTTTTGATACCTATAGTAGTAACCAAAACTTCAAAAAAGAGAGTAGTAACCATACTTTAACAAACACAACGTGTACTCTTCTGTTCTTTTTTTTTCTTCTATTACAATCTTTTTTTTTTAAGTTTTCGAATTTCTCTGCTTTTCCTTTTTTTTCCCATGTAATTTTCATTCTAGATGTGTTAATCAGAATTGAAATAGGTGAGTCTCTTTGGTTTAAGAAAATACACATTAGATCATTCAAAATTCTGTTTGGATATTATAGATTGTACATGTTTAAATAATATTTTGTTATTAGTTTTATGTTATACTACATTAAATTTGTTATAAAATATTTAAATATTTTTAAACTATTAAGTATAATCACCTAATAAAAATTTATTAAAAAATAAATCAATGAATTAATTAGATGTCGTGATGCAATATATGCTTTTTGTTATACTATCAATCAATAGATTGGACCTTACAAATATACTTATATAATATAAACAATGTACACTAATGCAAAATTATTATGTAACAATTTTATATAATTATAGTTAAAAGGGACCATCATTAATGTCTTAACTTTCATCAATGTTAGTTATAAAAGACATAATTGATCATATATCACATACGTATGTCTTAACTTTCATCGATGATTAATTTGTTTCTTCAATATTTTTACTTGACCTTTTCTTTTCTATCTTTTCTTTGTGATTTTCTTTGAGGTTGTAAATTTGTTAGAAAAAACTTCACTTACTCTATTTAGCTTTTATGTTTTGAAAGATATCAACTTGCATTGTCTTTCAATCTCAAAGCATTCACCAACTTCGTGGCAAAATGAACTTATCCTAAACTTCCAACCTAACAAATAAATGAATCATGAAATATAACTCTTTAGTGACTCTCACCTAGTTATTTCCATGTCAATGAGGTCTACTAAGCTAGGAAGTTTTACTTTAGAAATATCTAACTAAGATGTAATAGTTTCATTACAAGAAAATCATTAAATAAAAACTAATTATAGAGATAAAAATAATTAGATATTATATTAATTAAATTATATATTATTTTAAAGATTAAAAAAATTATTGATATATAAAGTAGTTTCTATTATTAATAAATTAGCTACCAAGGTTTTAAATACCAACTTTATCTAAAGTAGTTGGTAGCTAATTAGATACCAATTTAGAAATTATTTATTAATAATAGAAACTAATTTAGATATGAAATAGTTTTTTTAGTCTCTAAAATAATATCTAATTTAGTTAATATAATAATTAATTATTTTTTGTTTATAGAATTAGTTTCTATTTAATAATTTATAGTTAATATAGTAATTTACAAAAATGTTTTGTGCACCAATGAGTTACAAACAAACTTGTAAAATAAACAAATACACCACATTCAACAACAAAAAATCTTAAATGAATTGGTATGTGAGTATTTCTACTTGTATATTTCTCATCCTTTTCATCTCTATTAAATATGATATTTTCATCTCACCTTAAATTCCTAACATAATTATACTATCCTAGACCAAATCGACATTAAAGCCCAAATCAACATTAAAGCATGACTCATAATGGGATCTAAACATGGTTGACGATTTTCCTAAATATCCAATGTCCAACATGAGGTGAGCATTCCTAAAGGTTCACATTCATTTCTAACAAGATTTTCGAAAATTGATCAAATTTTTAGGGATACTCATTAATTTCCTAACACAAATTTGTCTCGGGATAATTATCTTGATTTTTATTTGCACATATCCACAATTAAAGTAAGATGCATGCAAACCAATAATCACCCACTTAACGCAATTTTTAAACACTTCACTCGATTATTACGAGATATTATTATAAAGTTCATTTATGTCTCATAAAAGTTATTCAATGCATTCTTAACAATCCAAATCAACGAGAACCTATAGGCTCAACCTTTTCATACTCATTACACTCTTTATACTCAAAATATTTTTATGCTCTCACTGACTTGATCGTCGAAGAATCTTCTACAAGTGGAGTCCCATCCTCTCCTTATGATCAATCAACATCACAAATAGTTGTTTGCAAGGAACCAGTTTCATTTACACCTCGAAAGTCAGTCCGATTCAATTTTTGGTAATAACATTGGTCCACCGTGAGACTAGATAAAATTTTTCCTACCTCCACAAGAAATTTTGAAGTTTCAATTGATTATTTAATTTGGTTAAACAATTTTTATCTATGAGTATGGTTGCAGGAGTTAATTAAATAAGCGTAAGTTTGTCCAGATGGTGGCTGCACACATGATAGCATAAGATCGCTTATGTGGCAGCCACAAAGCCTAAGACCACTTACGCGGTGGCAACCTATACATTCTTTATAAAGCGTATAAGGCCGCCTACGTGGTGGCCACAAAGCATAAGACCACTTACTTTATGATAACCTATTTATCATTTATAAAGTGTAAGATCGCCTACATGGTGGCCTCAAAGCATAATACCACTTACGCGATGACAACCTCTTTCGCAGTGACAATCTATACATTATTTATAAAGCATAAGACTGCTTGCATGACATCCACACATAATTTTAAATTATATGATTTACAAAGCGTAAGCCCGCCTACATGGCAGCCACATCCATTATATGATTTACACATAATTATATATATATATATATATATATATATATATATATGATTTGCAAACAACGACACACATGATATGATTTACCATCCCGCGTGGTGGCTATGAAATCATAAGACCGCCCGCATGGCGACTGCATAGGCAACCACAAAGAATTCTTTAAAGACTAATCTTTTTTGGCATCCTAAAAGAATGATCACGTGAGGCTTTCGTATTAAGACCAATCCTTTTGTATGGCGAGAAAATATTTGATTGCGACGTGATATTTCTCAGAAGTTTGATAAGCCGTACCGTTTTAGCAAGGGTCGGACATAAGTAAAGGCCTATTTGAGAATCTTAGCTCTGAGTTAAGGATTGGTTAGTCAATCATGTATATTAAATGTTAGGGTCGACCTACGCTAAACCCAAACGGGTCCAAATCGAGCTTGTTTATCCTTCAAATTTGATTCACCTATAAGTCTTCTCAGATTCTGAGTTGGGGGACTTATGTACATACCCCAATTACAGTTAGATATATTCAGACTAATAACTGTTCATTTAATGTAATGTTTAATACACGTGTAAAGACAAATTAATAATTGTTAGAGCAATGTCTTTTCATAAGCTTCTTGGTGCCATGTGAAAGCCTCTTCACCTTTTCGACTTGAGACTGAGGGTTGTGTACCGTCCTGACCAATTCATCATTAAGGTGTGACCCATGATGGGATGTAAGGCTTGGTTGACGATTTTTCTAGATATCCAGGGTCAAACATGAGACAAATATTCCTAAAGGTCCACATTCATTTTAACACAATTTTTAAACACTTAACTCGATTACAAGATATTATTATAAAATTCACTTATGTCTCATGAAAACTATTCAATGCATTCTTAACCATCCAAATCAACGAGAACCCATAAATAGGCAATGACTCTCAAAGAGTAGGCTCAACTTTTTCATGCTTATTATACTTATTACACTCTTTATGCTCAAATTCTTATGTTCTTAATGACTTCAGAGCGTCAGAAGATCTTCTGTAGGTGGAGCCCTCTCCTCTCCTCTCTTTGCGATCGATCAACTTTACAAGTAACTGTTTGTTAAGAAAGTTATTTCATCTCCACCTGTCCGATTCGATTTTTAGTAAGAACAATAATATATAGATTATTTTATATTTATATTTAAGAAAAAAAAATATTCAATAAACTTTGTATTCCCTCCTTCCTCCCTCAAATTAGTAGTTCAAGTAATAAAAAAAAATTGTAATTCGATAGTTAGAACTAATGGAATAAAGCATTCATGCAATTCACTTGACAACAGAAATGCCTCTTTTAAAATAATATATTCTTAAGTGAACGAGTAAGAATATTTTCACTTTAAATAGTATCACAATAGTTTGTTTTGGATGTCAAAATCGAGTTTCACCAACGACTATTTTCTTCTTTTTATATCTAATTTTATGTTTCACAATGTTGGACCCACGTCAATCGGTGAAGTTCCGTTCACCAATCATAGCTTCTGCGTTTTATCTTCCCATTAACATGAAAATGCCCCCAGCCATTGACTGTGCACCATCTTCTTCTCGTTTTACCTGTAGCTGCCTTTTTTTTTTCCAACGTAATTTGCTTCCATCAATGATCTATCATAATTAGTGTTTGTTGGTTCTTCCTCTTAACGCGTACTCCATTTGGAAAAGGTATAATCAAACATTCCCATAGTAATTTAAATACCATAAGCTGTTTTGGAAAATAAACTTATTTTAAGGGCAACAAAATCTAAAACAACTTATGTTTTCCATAAAACGAAAAAAAGTTGCACAGAAATTAATATTAGGCCTTGTTGTTAAACTGCAACATGTTTTTGTTTGCATATTCCTAAAAGCGATTATGCTTATGTATTTTGATCTTGTGAAAAGATGGAAGATGGAATCATTTAGGTTTAAGTATTCAGTGTTTGAAGATGCCGATCGCCTGACAGTATATACTCCATTCCACAACATACATGTGGCTATGATGACTCCGGTATTTCTACACAATTTTCTTAAATTGGTTGGTTGTCAATTTTTTTGGAATAGAATATATATCTAAATTTAATTTAATTTTTTATATATGTTTTATGTAAAACATTTACATCATCAACTAAGTTATAGTACAATGCATACGGGTGTTAAAGTAATTACAAAAGGTTAATAATGTTATAGTACATAAATCTATAATTAAATTAAAGGCCTGAATAATTTAAAATATTTATATAATTACAAGTAATTGGATTCATCACAATATCCAGAAGCAAGGGCATGTAGGCATAGTATAAAATTTTAGCTCTGTGTATATATTTATATAAATGTATATATTTATATATGAAAACTTTACTTTTATTATATTTTTTATATAGTTGGAACATTCTTTAAACGATTTATTTTTTTTATCGATAAAAATATGTAGCATTTTTTGAGAAAATAGAACCTTGATTTAAATAAGAGGATAGTTTCAAACCATGTTTTTTTAGAATTTTATTTGTTTGGATATTATTACTTTATTCTAAAATTTTGTTTATATTTATTTCTATTAATTAAATAAAATATTTATGATTAAAAAAGTTATAAAATCGAAGTAAGAGAAAAATTAGAAGTAAAATCATTATTTTTCTTTAAAAAATAAATGTAACCAAAAGACAACTCACCACACAGTACCACTTCCATGCAAACTACACTGCTATCTGTACCAGCAAAGTCCGTACGATCGAGACTATAACTCTGCACCTGGTCATTATGTCAACTGACACCACAAAGACCATTACACTTAAGTAGGATTAGTGAGGCTAATCAACAATCAAGAGCTACGTAATGCACTTCTAAACATGACCCAACTCCCTAACCTGGCCCAATAAGAAAAGGCCCATGACAACCATATAAATAAGCACAAAATCCAAGAGCCAGGTACGTCATTATAAAGTGCTCAGAGTACCGAGTGTCGAATACTCAATTCTGACTTGAACGTCAGAGTGCCTTTTGCAGGTACCATCCGATTCTGGATTTTGTGGAGACCGAGAGACAGAGTGACAAGAGGAGAGTAAGGAGCTCTCTTGGAGAGGAATAGAAGAAGTGCAAACCGACGAATCGACCAAGGAGGTAGAGAAGTAACTCGAATGGTTCTCTTGGTTTCAACCCCGTTCGAGAACAATTGACACCCACCGTTTGGCCGAGAGAATTAATGCAAAGAGAAAAGTAGATGGTATCAACCCAAAGCATGGTGAACGAGAAAATTTTTTATGCTGAGCAGACTCTTGATGTCCTTGCAAAAGGAGATGGCTGAGATGAAGAGAAAGAACAAAAAGACTAAGCGAAAGAATGAGGATGAGATCCTAGCTCTCTGAAAGAAGAATGAAGAGGAATCTCGTGGAGGGGGTTCATCCACCGGGTCGACCAACCTTGTCGGGAGGTCCTTCACCACCCCTACCGAGTCCAGGACTATTGAGGAATCGAAGGATAAGATCCACACCCAGGAAGTTGAGGACAAATTTTATCCAAACAGGTCGCTCCCTATGATCTCTAGACTCAGCTCGCTGACACCCCTTCACCGATTCCAAAATCGAGGTTCCACTACCGGATAAGAGGAAAGACTTTAACAGGGATCGTTATGACGGTACGACCGACCTTGACGAACACATAGACGTGTACACCACACACATGAACTTGTACACCTTGGCCAATGCAATTCTATGTTGTGTGTTCCCTACATCACTGAAAGAAGGAGCTTTGAGTTAGTTTACGAAGCTCCCTCCTAACTCCATCTATAACTTTAAAACATTGGTGTCCAAGTTTGAGACACAGTTCACTATCAGTTGATCGCATCACCTGACCTCCATTGCCCTGGTAAACATTCTCCAGGAGCAGGGGGAGTCCTTGAGGAAGTTCATTGACAGGTTCAGGAAGGTGGCCATGAGTATTCAGAATCTGAGCCTAAATGTGACCATGCACCACATGATCACGACCTTACGACCGAGACCGACAGCTTGTGCATGCAGCCAGCTACAAGCTTGGATGAGCTTAGGCAGAGAGCTGCCATGTTCATGAAGCTGGAGGGGTGAGAAAGTTCAGAAATCAAGCCCGAGCAGAAGCCAGTGGGGATAAGGGGAATAGGAGAAGGAGCGCTAGAACCGACTAGCTACTTTCCAACAAAATCAAGCGCAATTCTTCAATAATTTTTTTGATTCAAGCAACTTGTAAACTAAGTAATGAATGCAAGTGTATGGAAACAGAATCAATACTCAAAGTTCCACACACAATTGTTGAGCACATTAGTTTTGTTCAATTCAGAAAGCCAAACAAATCTGCAGATAAAAACAACCGATTGATTTTTAAATCAATAAGTACATTTTTGCAGAAAAATAAAGTGTAGTGATAAAGAAAGCTTAAAGCACACCAATATTTATACTGATTCACTCACAACAGAGTTACATCCAGTAAACACATAATTACAACACAGTAATGAAAATGAACAAATTCACCTTAGCTATGAACCAATAAACACAAAGGGATCTCCCAATTCACAACAACATTTTGAATAACCTTTGATCTCAAGTTGAATGATGAAAATTGGGCTCCAAGAACACTCAAAGATCAACAAAGATTAATATTTTTCCAAAAACAACTCACTCTTGATTCTGTTAAATTGAAAAAGTTTATAATGTGTATGCAATTCTTAGAAACTCACCATTGTATAAGAGTTAAAATAGAAACATATTTAAAACAAAATAGGGTACTACCAAGAAAATCAACTGTTTGAAAATCAAAACAATCTGTTGATTTTACTTAAAACTCTTAGTTTGTTTAAAAACAATTTTTTCTTAAAAGGAATGTATTTAAACTGAAAATACTTGATATCATACATATTAAAATATGGTTTTTCAGAAGTAAAACGCATTACAGAAAAATCTAAAATATTTCAGTATTTTCAATCAATTGATTTATAAGATAATAAATTGAAAAAAAAAGCTACAGATTTCATAAAACAAAATTATAACCAGTTGAAAACATTTTTAATCAGTTGAAAAACTACACCATTCTAAAAAACAAAATTATAACCAATTGAAAACATTTTTAATCAGTTGAAAACCTTTTTAATCAATTAAAAAACAGTTTAACCAATTGAAAATTACTTTGTTCTTGGTCCCTTCATCATTCCTAAGGTAAAAGATGAATCATTACAACAACAAAAAAAAACCTCAGCTACGTAGACACATAAGGCAACAAGTATTCACTCAAGGCTTCAATGATAACTTCATCAAACACTTTGAGTTGGGATCCTTGAGATGTTCAACAATGAATACTTGTTGTAACTTGAAGATTTGAGAATACTTGTTTTAAATAAGTTGGTTAGTAGATTCTCTTAAGTAAGTAGTTGTTTAAGGGGATTGAACATAACCCAAGGTAGGGTAAATCAGGATAAACTCTTGTGTTGATCTCTCAATTACTCTTATTGTTGTTTATGTTTTAATTTATACTCATAGGTGATCTATTAAACACTCTTACAAGAATATTTCTTCTAGACAATCTATTAGACAACCCGTTAGACACTTCTCGACAATCTACTATTTCATTGTTGCAAAAAAAGTTTAAGACTCCATTTAATTCCCCATTCTGAAGCCAATTTATACATATACAACATAAGCTTAAAAATTAATTCAAGTACTTATGAATATTAGTTATAATAAAAACTTTTTACTTAAACTAGTCAAGTATTGTATTGTTTGTGTCTTAACAATTATTTATCGTATAAAGATGAATATCATTGTAATTTTTTTACATATACACAATCGTTTGACTGTCAAGCATGTGATAATATCATAAGCACTTTGGACTGTCAAGCATGTGATAATATCATAACCACTTAAGAGAACTTATTTTATTATTGTTATAACACGATGATATCTTAGATAGTTTTTTTTTTATCTCTTTACTAGTATACATTAGAATAGATTTTACCTTTCTCAATTTCATTGATTTACATTAACTTTTTTGGTTTCGTTTCAATTTATTCATATATTTGAATAACGTAGAGTTATAATTGCACTTGAATAAACTTTAATTATAAATGACTATCAATTCCAAATTATATGAAACTAGTCTTTAATATACTGTTGTGGTCTCAAAATTATTATCCAACGCTATAACAAAATCATTGAATAACAATCAAATTTAGATAAAAAATAATTAGTTATTATATTTATTAAATTAGATATTATTTTATAGACTAAAAAATTATTGATATCTAAATAATTTTAATTATTAATAAAAAACTTTAAATAATTTTTATATTGATATCTAAATTATCTATCAAACTTTTAACTATTAATATTTTATTCTTAATTAGTTTCTAAAAGGTTTTTTTATCAGCAAATAAACAAATAAATTAAATGGGATAGAGGTGTTCCAATCCATTAACAAAATTCACATAAGTCATAGACATCTTCAAATCTTTTAGGTCTCTATTACACCCATACTTTAATGCTTATAACAAAAAAGACATCAATGTCTAATAGCAATCACCGCAAGAAATTATCCATTTACATACCGATTATTATATACAGATTTGAATCCGTATGTAAAGTGAGTATTCCATACGCATATTTACAAACGGATTTAATTCAGTATGTAAATAGACAATACATACGAATTTTTTCGTACGTAAGAACAAAAGTGATTACATACAGATTTAATTCAGTATGTAAATAGACGTTATATACATATTTTTTCGTTTGTAAGCCAAAAGTCATTACATACGGATTTAATCAGTATGTATTCTTGATGTCATGAAACAAAAATAATTACATACAGATTGTATCCGTATAAAAAGTACTATATACAAAATATTTTTAATAATTGTAATAATAATAATATTAAATAATATTAATAATTTTTATAATATTAATAATAAGTATAATAAAAATCATAATATAACGAAAAAACTTGTCTAGTGTAGGGTTTAATGTTTCTTTGATCACTCAAGGGACTTGACTTTGAGATTTGCCCACTGTAATTTATTATAAAAAAATTTTCTAATTTAATTAATATAATTAATTATTTTAATCTCTAAGTTTTATTTAATAATTATAATTAATTATTTTAATCTTTAAAATTATTTTTTTATTTAATAATTTTGATACAGATATAGTGACAATAAATATTAAAAGTATTATAAATACAACAAACAATATAAACACAAACTATTATTAAAAATGTGTGATATTGTTTGATACGATTTTGTCATATTGTTGTTTTACTATATATCTACTGTTGGATATCATCATATAACGACGGTTATGTAATCATTAAAAATGATCTATAAAATGATGAGAAATCATTATTAAGAATTATTTATTTTTAATGACAGATTAATCAACTTCTATTAAAATACCTTAAATAGAACATTCCTAATGTTTCTTCCATTCCCTAGCAAATATGGATGAATTTTAAAAGTTGGTAAGAATAAAATATTGACAAAAAAAAGTAGAAGATTGTGTGCGTCTTTGTTGTGTCACCTTCTACTTGTACATTATTGCATTTTCCATGCATGGTGCCTTGCATCATATTTTATTTTTATGGTATCGGAATATAGTCATTTTGTTCCTGCATTTTTCATGAGTGGTTCTTTCTTTTGAGTTGTTTAACTTAATAGTAAATTGTATTAAATTATAGCTGTTAAAATTAAAAAAGAAAATTTATTTTTTATTTGTTTTATAAAGATTTTATGTTGTGTATCCAGGACTCAGGTGTACATAATTATATTTTACTTGGTTGGGGTTGATTAAATAAAAAGCTGGAATGCTATTTGATTAGTTCATTGATTGAGCTTGATTGAATTGTTTAAACAACACAACTTTTTTTTTATTAAACAACACATATTATCTTATGCACAAGACTGAACTCTATTAACTTTTTGCTTCATATTTAATTGACGTTGGTACATCTATACAATAATATAAAAATACTTTTTATCATTTTCAATCAAATTAAATAATTTTATTTTCTTATAAACTAAAATAAATTTCTATTTAAAAAAATATAGTTGCATAAAGTTTATTTTTTACTAGTACTTAATTGAGGGATGTAATACAAATCTACCTGTTGTAAAATAGTACTAAAGTCGTCTATCAGCCCACATAGATTAGTTTCTCATAATTCACAGTTCATTCTATCACATCCTATTGTTTACATTAATTTTTTTATTATTAATAAATTTATTTGTAAGTTAAATATAACTAAATACAAGTATATTCAAGAAAATCATGAAATAGAAATCAATTTGTAGAAATTAAAATAATTAGTTATAATAGTAACTAAATTAGAGCCCATTTAGAAACTAAAACGAAATTTGGTTTCTAAATTAGTTTATATTATTTTCTATTATTGTTAAATAGTTTTTAAATTGGTATCTAATTAGCAGCCAAGGTTTTTCTACCAAATTTGACAATTGGTAGTTAAAACCTTAGTTGCTAATTAAATACAAATTTAAAAACTATTTAACAATAATAAAAAATAATAAAAACTAATTTAGAAACCAATTTTTTTTTAGTTTCAAAATTGGTCTCTATTTTAGTTATTTTGGTCTCTAAAAATTGGTTTCTATTTTATGATTTTCTTGTAGTGATTTACAAGTTCACGAATTTAGATTTTATTTTAATATACTTTTTGATAGTAAATTTCTTATTTATTAATAAATATTAAATTATTAATCTTAAATTTTTCAGTTATTAATCTTATAGTATATTTCTTTTGGAATGAAAATTTTCAGCTTTCACATACTATAATAAAATTATTGAATAAAATTAATTTTAATTTTAAAAAAATTAATCACTATATTAACTAAATTAAATATTATTTTTAATATTAAAATAATTATTAATATCATAATTTCTATTATTAATAAATAATTTTAAAATTAATATGTAATTAGTTACCAAAATTTTAACAACTAGTTATAATAATATAAATTAATTTAAATATTAATAATTTTTTTAATTTTTAAAATAGTATAACTAATATAATAATTAATTATTTTTTATTTTTAAAATTATTTTTATTTAATATTTTTTTTGAAATTAACCTCTGTCTAATAATTTTCTTGTCACTTGTAGTTATAGTTCAGATAAACCATAGATAAATATAAAATTATTAAGTAACCGGAAGGAATTATACAAAAAAGATTATGTATAATTTAAACAAATCCAAATAGAAACAGCTTTTATATATATATATATATATATATATATATATGTATGTATATCATGTAAAATTACCGAAATGATATTTCTGCATAAATTTTGTTTTTAAAAGTGAAAATACTAGCATGTTTTGACATAATTTTTTAACGTAGTCTTTGTTGGTAGGTGAATTTTATATGAGTTAATAATAAAAGAAAAGGTAAAATATTTGAATAAAATTCGTTTGGAAAAAAAGATTGGTTAACGATGAGTAACAGTGTTATAAACTATGAATACCCAATAAGATCGTTTTAAAGTGGGAAGTAACTTAATTGGGAAGAAAGGACAGTAATAGATTTTGAAGTACCATTGATTCCACTTCTGGGTTTGATGAAGTTAGTGGAATATATTGGGAATCTCATGTGTTGTTTAAGTGGCGTTTTGGATTGAGAAAATGATGATTAGAATATAGAAATGAAGATATTGAAGTCACATCCCAAAGTTTTAGGCTTTTCCAATCGAAATCAATATATTTGTTTGGCGTAGTCTCCTACAGCATAAAAGGCAAAGCTCTTTATTCCTGTTGAGGTAAATACATACTCACACTTCCAATAATCATCTTAATGCTCCACAAATCTCTTGTCTTATTGCATTGGGTCCCCACCTACCATCACCTTAAAGTTAACATATATTCTCTTAGGCGTGCCCCTGTACCATTAATTCATCATTTTATATGTGTCAAATTCCCAAAGATTCTACGTTATCTTTTCATAACGGATCACATTATCAAATTTTTTCATTTGAACTTTCTTTTCATGCCCTTCAAATCTCCACGATCAACGTACCATAACTCATTTCATTTTTCAAGTCCTACTGCAACTAGTACCACATCTTTCATTATTGCATGTTGCATTCTCACATATTCCTTCAAACTTAAAGCACCTGAATTATGCTATATTTTATGAAAAATTTTATTTATGTTCTTCAGCTTTAATATGTGTTTTTTTTCTTCTTTTTACCTATATGGTCATATCGACCTTGTAGAGAAGAATAAACAAAAGATTGGATCGGATCCAGTTTTTTTAATGAGCTTTGTTGTTAGGAAATACATACATTAAAATGTAATTTAGAATCATGTTTTTTTTTTCTTTCTAAAATATGGTCTTACAAGAATAATTGTTGAAAAACCAGTTTAACCAAATTCTTAGCTATTTAGATAAACAAAAAGGATGTGTTTAAACAAGAAAATCTATGAAGATTCAGTATGCTTAATATGCACGAATTCAATGATAGATGAATTTAGGTTTTGTGACTTTACCTACACTTTTTCTTATCGATAGTGGGTGAGATGCTAAAAATGAAATTAGATCATTTGGGTGTAAAAATATTGATTTGGTAAAATTTTTGTAAAGGTTTGTTATCATAGTGGGTGAGATGTTAAAAATGTGATGATGAAATTTGATTATTTTGGTGTGAAAAACTTGTTTTAATAAATTTTTTTAAAGGTTTATAAACTATCTAATTGCTTGAGATTATTTAGTAGAAGAGACGTGTATCTTCTAGTATTAGTGTGGATAGTCTCACTAGTCTCTTAGCGTCTATAGAGATTAGTACCATTTAAATAAGTCTCCTAAGTGACGTTTCAGCTCAATAATAAGAAACATTGTTCATGTGTATTCTTCACTAGTTTGAGTGGATGATAATTCAATAACATGCAATCTAAAAAGTGTTAGAGTGAAGAAAGATTTACACTTAATGTTTTTATATTGGTTTTCTTGTTAACCAAAACTACATCCATTTCTTGATCAAGCATCACTAGACAAACTACTACTGCAAATACAAAATGGGTATTTTTTGAACCTCAACCACACCTCATTGAAACTGAGTATCATTTGCACCATATACACTCTTGACTAAGACTGGGTATTATTTGGAATGCAACCACTCATGGTGATACAAACCATCTCGACAAACAAATGACTAAGGATACAATAGACACTTCACAATTAAGTCAGTTATCTCATCATCCAAGACAAAACCTCACCAAACTTCAGAAAGACCTCAACAGAAGAATAATTGGACATAGGCCAGAGCATCAAATGATCTTTTTTCTGGTCTTTTTAAAAGACAAGTTTATATAAATAAATTGGGCTCACTTTGGAGGTCCAAATAAAAGAATAAGCTAGAGTAGGTGTGCTTAGTAATTTGAGTAGGGTGTGCTTAGTAATTTGAGTAGGGTGTGCTTAGTAAAATGGATTTGTGTCAAGCCCACCTTTCATGACATATGCACCTAGGTTTATGGTTTCTTTGACCTACCTTCTTAGAAGGTTTCTCACAAATGACACCCCTACCCCTCTCGCTCTTGCTCCTCAAGTCACTCTCTCCTATATAAAAGGTGTCTCGCCTCATGTATTTTTACATTGAATTTTGAATAAAAGAGAAAATCTGCAGGAGTGTTTAATGAGTCTATGTACTCTAGAATTTTCGGTCTTATCTTTAGAGTAGTGCACCTCAAGTGACAGCCCTTCACCACTCATCTTGGAAGCTCCCATCCTTCCAAGTGGCGCGATCCATCTTCCATTCCATAAGCTTTCTCTCATCTCTCTCTTTTTCTTTCTTCCATTACACCTTCCATAATTCCATTTCCATTTATTTATTTGTTCTTCATTTCCAAATCTTAAAATCATTTCAATTTCCTATAACCTTCTTTTATATTTCCATTTTTTTTTTAGTTTGTTCATTGCTTTTAATTCACATAAAGAACTATACGAATCTGAATCCATATGTAAAAATCTGTATGTAACGTTCACTTTACATACAGATCTGGATCCATATGTAAAAATCCGTATGTAACACTCACTTTACATACGAATCTGGATCTGTATGTAAAAATCTGTATGTAATGCTCACTTTACATACGGATCTGGATCCGTAGATCCATATGCAATGCTCACTTTACATATGGATCTGAATCCTTATATAATAATCGGTATGTAAATAACAAATTTCTTGTAGTGTATTGTTATCTAAAGTAGTTTTTATTATTAATAAAATTTCATTAAATGGTTTTTAAATTTGTATTTAACCATTAGCTACCAAGATTTTAGCTAATTACTACTTTATATTCTACATTAGTCTCTATTAGTCTTTTAGAGACTAATTTATAATCTAAAATATTAGTAGTTAAAATCTTGGTAGCTAATTTAGATATCAATTTAAAGATTATTTTATAAACTTTTATTAATAATAGAAATCACTTTAGTTATCACTGGTTTTTTAGTCTATAAAATAGTATCTAATTTTGGATTCTAAATTAATTTATATTATTGTTAAATAGTTTCTAAGCTGGTATCTAATTAGCTACTAAGGTTTTAACTACCAATTATTTAGATTCTAAATTTGATAACAAAAACTTTGCTAGCTAATTAAATACCAATTTAGAAACCATTTAACAATAATATAAATTAATTTAGAAACCAAAAAGTTTTTTAGTTTAAAATGGTCTCTAATTTAGTCTCTATAGCAACTAATTATTTTTAGCCTATAAAATTGTTTTCTATTTCATAATTTTCTTGTAGTGATAGTGACTAATTATTGGTGATCTCTAAATTTAGTTATTATCTAATTATTTTCTTGTGATGTGCAAGATACATTGGTCTAGTCAAAGAAAATATTAGGAAAATTTTAATATTAAATTGTTTTTAGCCTTAATATTTGATGGAATAAATTTATTTTTAACCTTTTGGTTTCCTCTTCCCCATTCTTTTCATTCTTGAACTTACCTTCTCAATTAAAGCAATATATGAAATTGGAACCTTATCAAATCAATTCACAATGAAACCGAACAACCATGACGGTTTGGAATAGTTTACAGAAGGCCCTCTATTAATCTTCATGGAAAAACGTTCTTCCTTGACATGCTGTTATCATGTCCCAATTATAAAATTATAAAAGATCCATGTATGGACAAATGTATAACATAATATTTTTAATTTATTTTAGTGCATTATAACTAGATAAGTACGAGGCTTAAACTTACACAATGTTATTTTCTGTATTATACTGGAAATATTTACTTATAACTATTTCACTCAATACTCATATATATACATAATATTTTCCGCTCTTATTAACTTTAGCATTTAAGAATCTTATGTGTATGGATCTCTTTAATCTTCATTAATTTAGTATCTACATAGAAGATAAAGTTCAAACTAGAAACCTCATAAAACTATTTAATGGAAATGGTCAACTAACATAAAGCATAATTAACATTAATATGCAAAATCTTTTATATAATTATTATAGTTCACTATTTATTATTGAAGAGACAATACATTCACATTAGTCTCTAACATTGAGACTAAAAAATCAATAATTTACTTAGACAAAAAAATGTAAATGCGAGGATTCAATATCTTTTTATTTTTATGTAATCAATCATATATGTTTATAACTAAACTTTTATAATTTTGTATTTTTTATTCAATTTTATTATTTAAATTTAAAATTATACTTATTTATTTTTCGTTAACTGATTACAAAATTATAAATAATGCAATGACGATAAATATAAGATGATTTCTATGTCAAGTGGAATATATATTATATTTTAAATAATTTATTTATTATTAAATTTTAATCTTAAATAATACAATAAAAAATTAATAATAAAGTTTTCAAATAAAAATCAAATTTGGATGATAAAAATTACAATTAAATCTTAACTTTACTATTTGTTATAACTAATATAGAGGATCACATAATTCTTAAATGCTAAAACAGATAATTTAGAAATATAATTATTTTAACGCTATAAATTTTAAAGTAGAAATTGAAGAATTTGTTAAAGAAGTCAAAATGGCAAGGAAACTGCTATTTGCCCCTTTTTCATGATAACTCGAAGAATTCTGAATCCAATCGCGATGTCTAGATTCAAATTCAGCAAGGTAAATGATTAAGATGAAATTTGTTTTTTGCAAAAGCTGAGAAAGGAAGTAACAGTTCCTCTTCCACATTTTACAACAAACCAAATGATAGGAAAAGGCAAAACCAGAAGGAGGAGTTGGTGCCTTCAACCGTCACCAACAAGATTATGGATGATTACTTAATTCTTAGTCAAGAATTGCTTTGTTACCAATGCTCTTACTCTTTTCATACCTACCTCCAAACTTCTCTCTCTAACACTCACTATTGTTCCACTTAACTCTAAAAACCAGTTTTCTTTCTGTATCGGTCAGCACACATAGTGACCGACCAAGTCAAAGAACACTAGTTACAATAACATTTATTGAGGTGTTGATCATTGAGCTATGATTAGTTAAGTAATGCATGAGTATATTTTTAAGTGATTTTCTTAGAAAATAACAATAATTAAGTTCCTTTTTTCAATATCTTAAGATATACTCTCAGTTCTACGTCTTTTTTTCTGATGATCATCAGGCAATTGTAAAACGCCGAGAGCTGGAAATTATGTGTCAGCAATTGCACTGCGTTGCAGGGTTATGCCTCCTCCATGCATTAGAAACCCCTATTTTGAGAAGCCTTTCAGAGGAGGAAACAGATCCTTTTAGAAGCCAAAGATGGTACAGTTATAGATGTTGGATTCATTTTGCTTAGCACCAAACATTTGTGCAGGGAAATAGAAAGGTAGCATCATTATCATACATATAGATGTGATTTCCCGTTGTGTTTGTTTTAGATACTTCAACTAATATTTTATCATTGTAGGATTAAAGCTTATATGGAAGTTGCCATAGCTTTTTATTTTGCGTTTTCAACTCTTTTTTAAGGACTTTCGAATCGTTTCTTCAGTTTACGTCCTTGTTTCTTTAGGTTTCCAAGAGAATACTGAGATATCATTCTAGTAACAATTGTCCATCATTACTTACTGAACGATGTCAGGTTAGCCTCATTTTATATTTACTACAGTAGATAAATAATCAATATGCCCCTAAAATGTGTGAGAAGTTATCAATTTAAACATAGAAATAATGAAAAGTTTGATTTAGTTTCTCAATCTGTAGAACATAAATTGATCTAAAAACATTATAGTTTGATTGCAAATTAGTTCCTGATAGTGTAAAATTGATTCTTAAAATTACATTTTTGTGACTAAATAGTCGCACAAAACTTACTGATATGAACTAATTGCTAAACTTAAACGCATTCAAACGTCATTGAACTAACAGTGAAAGGTTATATTTGTACAGTTTTTGAAACTTGGTTTAAAACTGATTATGTTATATTTAAAGAGAAAATGCAGTGAAATATAATATTATTTTAATTGATTATATTGTCATTTAATCACTAATGTGTTCTTATTTTTTCTAAAGAACTTTTAAAAACATATTAGTTTATTAACTCGTATCTTAATTGATTAAATTATTAAGAAAAAAATCAGATATCTTTCAATTATCCTAATCACTCTCAAGCAAGTGTAATAGGTGAAACAAATAGTAGTCGATTATTATTTGTATTAATCGAGTAATCCATAATAATAAAGTTAAATGATATGTTTAGTTATGCAGTGTTTTAATCAATTATGAAAACTTATTAATCAATTATTATGTTCTTAGTGCTATGGAAACGTATCAAAAACAAATTAATTGATTATCTAAATGCTTAATCGATTAAATTCAGAATTTTTTTTTTAAATATTTTAATATTTTAAAGAAAAAGGTTATGTATTAAGTTATGTGCACTTGTGAATTACCTTATGTAAGACTTACATAATGCAATGAAAGCTTTAACAATCAGTACATCTTCAACATTTTTCTCATCAACATCATCAAAACTAACTTAATTCACTTACTTTTCTAAGAAGTTTGATTACTTTCATCATTCGAGTTTAACAACAACTTCAAATATAGTCTTTAAGCTAACAAATAATGAAAACAATAGTGATGATGATGAAGATTGGAATGATCATTTTAGAATGAAAAGGAAAAGAAAAATAAGGAGATGAACAAAGAAATGAGTTGGATAGATATATGGAGGATGATGTTGAAAATGATAATCCTGAATTTGACATTTTAAGATGATGGAGGATATGAACAAGAAAAAATATAATGTTATTTTTTTCCTGGCTTGAGATAATGAGTACAAACTATGAGAAGAGAAAAAAGGAATAAGGTGATATTAATTTTTATTGACTCTAGAATGACTTTTGAAAGCTTTTGAAAGTGTTTTTATAAAATTGTTCTATATACCGAATAGAGTTTTAAAAGCAGTTCTAAACACCCCACTAATTTCTATCCAAAACATATCCTTTGTAATTGAGAATGAAATTATCATAATTTTTAGTTAATGTGACATTTAATATAAAACACTAATTTGTTTTATCAATGATTAATTTTATTAATTAATTTAATTGATTACTTTTGGTAATTTCTCTTTTTCAGTATTGTTTTTATTTATAATCTTTAAATTTAACACTTCACTTAAAAGAAAATAATTTAATGTTAAACATTTTGACTATTCTAGAGAAATTTTGGGTTTTAGATGTACAGAACCTGAAGGGACATACGATTAATGCATCAGTTGATGGAAGGGAATGAAGATGTTAAAGATTGTTCATCCCAGAGGTAATAACTCATACAAACCATTTCAACCCTATTGAAAATAAATCCTTATACTGTTGAAGTAGATCGAACTTTAGAATAACGTTATATAGTATTTTGGTGAATTAATGTAGTGGTTAAATGTGGAAATACTGTGGAAATAAATCATGTACCAAAAATTCATATTCGATTTCTGCTGTGTGTAAACTCTTTGATTTAGTAATATTCACAATACGGCAAACATAGTAAATAGTGAGATTTGTAAGTTTTTTTTTTTATCAACAATAAAAATAAATAAATGGGGATCACTTCAGGGGTGGTCCAACCCTTTTACAAGAACACATAGAATCTAACTCCTAACTTGGCACCCAAAATCGTCGGACAAAGGACCAACCAAACCAAGCGCTAACTAGCTTTACCGAATCAGCC
>Ga0123342_1001851_pt1 | contig 35497 bp, 20 predicted proteins | sample Turbeawhitnodule_FD_89960 | JGI IMG/M metagenome (GOLD analysis project Ga0123342, IMG submission 89960) | Root nodule microbial communities of legume samples collected from Mexico - Turtle bean Mexico white nodule | ecosystem: Host-associated > Plants > Roots > Nodule | place: Mexico: Nepantla... | reverse complement strand
GAAGGCTGGGTATTAATAGTACCCAGTGCAGTAGTAATACAAAGTAAATGTAAACAGTTAAGACTGTTATATACAGTTGATACTGTTATACCTAATAACAGTTACTACTGTTATACCTAATACTGAACCTAAATCAATTCTATAAAACTTTCTTATAAATAGGGGTTACTCATACTCGTATAATTTAATTTGATTATATCTCCAGTTGATGTGAGATCTCTTAGACACCCTCACATTGAGGATTAGACATCCTGAAGCATGAAGTTTGTAAGAATAACATCTATGGGTGATTCAAAGATGACTCAACAAAGGGTGTTTTAATAGGCCCAACAATATTTGTTATGCTAGATTTTGATACCATCTTAGAATTTATGGTTTAGGTATAACTCAACATTATAAAACCAATTTGTAAGTGAGAGTTGCTCCCTACTTATATACTTTAATTTGGTTATATCTTTAGATGTAGGTGGATTTCCTATAGATACATCTTAAGATTCCTTTTGATTTTGATGCTGGACATTCTCCCATATTCTTTCCTAATTTTGTAATTTTACATTCATGAAAAATACAAAAAAAATATGGATCTCATTGAAATTTTGAAAGGTATATTGAAAACTGTTCCTAAATTTTCAGGTTTTGCCAACTGCTATTATGCATTTTGAGGATTCCATGCTTGTTGCTTCATGTGCTTTTCTTTTGGAGTTATGTGGTCTATCTGCCAACAAAATGCACGTTGATATTGCTGTGCTAAAACGGATATCTTCATTTTACAAATCAATTGAAAATAATGAAAATCTCAGGCAGTTATCCCCTAAGGGTTCTGTGTTTCATGCAATATCCCATGAAGGTGATTTAACAGAATCTCTTGCTAGAGCTTTAGCTGAGGAATATTTGCAAAAGGATTCTTCTGTAACTGCTACTGTGACAAGAGCTGTAGGTAAACATCCTTCACGAGCACTTATTCTTGTCTTGCACCATCTGGAAAAGGCTAGCCTTCCACGTTTGGTTGATGGAAAAAGTTATGGGTCATGGCTATTAAGTGGAAACGGTGATGGAAGTGAATTAAGATCTCAGCAAAAGATTGCTAGTCAGCACTGGACTTTGGTAACAAATTTTTGTAGATTTCACGGGCTTCCATTAAGTACCAAATACCTTGCTGTATTAGCCAGAGACAATGATTGGGTATGTTTCTACATTTTGTTTCTTTTATTGACTACTCAAACTATGATCTTATGTTTTTTTGGTTCCTGTCAGATTGAATTTTTGTCTGAAGCCCAGATTGGAGGATATTCATTTGATACAGTAGTCCAAGTGGTGAGTCTTGTTCCCTACCTTTACTCAACATCATGTTTAAACCATGTATACGATGTTAAAGTCATATTGTTCCAATTTGAATCTATCTGTGATTGTGAATGGTAGGCATCAAAGGAGTTTAGTGATCCACGTCTCCGACTTCATATGTTAACAGTTTTGAGGGGAATGCAGTCAAAGAAAAAGGCAAGCTCTGCATTGTTCTTGGATACTCTAGAGAAAGACAGTGAAACAACCTTTCCTGATGAAAACATGTGTGTTCCAGTTGAACTCTTCCAAATATTAGCAGAATGTGAAAAGCAAAAATCTCCTGGAGAGGCTCTCTTGAGGAAAGCAAAAGAGTTGTCCTGGTCGATATTGGCTATGGTCGCTTCATGTTTCCTTGATGTCTCTCCATTGTCATGCCTCACAGTTTGGTTGGAAATTACTGCAGCAAGGTGACTGGGACTGTTTATAAGTAAAAGGATAATTTCATAATTATGTTCTGTTTTTTAAATAGATTTATCCATTTCTAATGTGAAGAGCTTGCAGTTTTTGTGTGATTTAATTTGTATTGAGCTCGAGTGTATAAGTAGTCTGTTACAGTAGGCAGAAATCTGTCTGTCTTTCTATCTATATTTTAGGATAAAGTAACTGCTTAAATGATATTGAAAATCTTACACACAGAAGGCATTAATCTTTTTGGGACTGGTTTACTGCAAAATACACTACTGAATTCAAATTTCCATCATAAATATTACATTCATAAAAAATCTTTTACATTTCATCATCACATGTTAAACTATCATTCAAATTCAATATATCTAGTTCCATGTTTATTGGTGTCGAATATTTTTTAAGAGAATTTGTAAGACGAGCAACATATTCTATCCAACTCCACTAGTAGAATAAGGCTTGTTTTTAATTCAACAATTGGGCTGAAAATTCAGATTACATGATGAATTTTTAAAGCTCTAAGCATTGAGACACGGATCCAAACATGTACATACACTTCAGTGATTGAAACTTGTTACTTTTTTTCTGGACAGAGAAACTTCATCCATTAAGGTGAATGATATTGCTTCCCAGATCGCAGATAATGTTGGAGCTGCTGTAAATGCTACTAATGCCCTGCCTGTAGGTGACAGAGTACTTACATTTCATTACAACAGGCAGAGTCCGAAACGACGACGGTTGATAACTCCTGTTTCGCTTGAATCCTCTGCTTCTGCAATATCTGATATCTCTCGCACTTCTACAAGTGAAAAAATATTTGATTCCCTTGGTAAAGCTGTGGAGAATGATAGAAAAGTAGAAAATATTGGATGCATTAATGTTCCAAGTGATTCCGATGAAGGACCTGCTTCCCTTTCAAAGATGGTTGCAGTGCTTTGTGAACAACAATTGTTTTTGCCTCTGCTCAGGGCATTTGAGATGTTCCTTCCATCGTGCCCCTTGCTCCCATTCATCCGTGCTCTTCAAGTAAGCCAACTCATTCAAAATTTGTTCATGTAGTGTAGACTTCTGAAAAGTGGATACTATGTTCAAGTCTCTGTTGGTTATTTCTTACATATGTTTCTTGACTTTCTTTCACTGGGTATTTTTTTAAGTTAAATTGCACTTTATCCCCTTGTAGTCTGTTAATGTAGATTTTTTTTGTTTCTTCAGGCATTTTCACAAATGCGCCTTTCAGAAGCTTCTGCCCATTTGGGTTCTTTTTCTGCACGAATTAAGGAGGAACCAATGTACTTACAGCCAAATGTAGGAAGAGAGACACAGATTGGGGCATCGTGGATTAGTTCTACTGCTTCAACAGCTGCTGATGCTGTGCTTTCAACCTGCCCATCTCCTTATGAAAAAAGATGCCTACTGCAACTTCTTGCTGCTACTGACTTTGGTGATGCTGGATATACTGCGGCTTACTATCGAAGGGTTTATTGGAAAATTAATTTAGCCGAGCCTTTACTTCGTAAAGATAATGAGTTGCATTTGGGTGATGATGAAATTTTAGATGATGCTTCACTTTTATCTGCACTAGAGAACAATAGGCACTGGGAGCAGGCAAGGAACTGGGCCAAGCAGTTGGAGGCCATTGGTGTACCCTGGAAAACTGCTACGCATCATGTTACTGAATCTCAGGTAATACTTATTGGTTGCCAACCTGTTTGTGACCTTAGTCTCAATTGAGGGGAATTCTTGAGCCTATATTAGAACCTTAATCAATTGAATGGTTTATGAGGAAGCCCATTAAGGCTAATTCAAGGTTCCCTCATATTGATATTATTACACATTTTTTAAGTGACTGCTCTTTGTAATTATATTGGCATTATAAACTTCTTTTAATATAGGCACTATGTTGGCAATTGTAAATTTTGTATTTTGAACATGGGTAATGTTTTGTCATATAAAACATCTTTTTGTTTAAATCAGTACATCTTTTATACGCAATTATGTTCTGTTACTTGTGCAATTGATTTATCATGTTGGTTTGACTCATACTCTAATTATCTGTTTTTAAAAATTCTGCTTTAGATGATCATATGGATGGCTATTAGAGTAATAGAGTTCTTCTCTAATGTTTTCTGTAAGCTGATTGGATGAATGTCACATCAGCATAGTTTGTTAGGATCCTACTGATTATGTTGATTTTCCAGTTAGCCTATCAGCTTACAAGGATTCTAAAAAACTATGTTGATGTGACAATTAGCCAATCAACTTACAGAAAATATTATAGAAGAACTTTAGCAAAATATTGTGTTGAAAATGAGTTTTTATGGACAAATTTTATATTTTAAACATTGGACATTACTGAAATTATAAAATCACTTGACTACTGAATTATCTCAAATTTTCAGAAAATCTGAGTTCTGGTATAACTTCCAATTTAGTTGCCATTTTTCTGAGAATTTTCTTTGATGCCTTTTATCAACTTTAGTTGATAGATTTCTCATAAGACTTTTCCCTCGTATTTTTCTGCCCCTTTTATAAATTGTAGGCTGAATCTATGGTAGCTGAATGGAAGGAGTTTCTTTGGGATGTGCCAGAAGAGAGGGTTGCATTATGGAACCACTGCCATACACTCTTCATCAGATATTCCTTCCCTTCTCGACAAGTGTGTTTGGTTTCTAGTACAATGCTACAGTCAATGTTCAGCTAAAAATATTTTCTATATTGCTTTATGCGGAAATTTTATCTCTGTTGTAATTATTTCAGGCTGGTTTATTTTTTCTTAAACATGCTGAAGCTGTTGAGAAGGATCTTCCTGCAAAGGAGCTTCATGAACTTTTGTTACTTTCTCTGCAATGGCTGAGTGGGATGATAAGTCTTTCCAACCCGTATGTAACATATTCAAGAATTAGTGAACTACTTTCTGTTTCAATTTTAGTTGTCATTACTTATAATATTATTGAATTTTTCAGTGTCTGTCCATTGCAACTTCTGCGTGAAATTGAAACCAAAGTATGGCTCTTAGCCGTTGAGTCTGAGACTCAGGTGAAGAGTGAAGGTGATTTCAATTTTACCTTTTCTACGAGGGAGAGTGGTATCAAGAACGACTCCAGTATTATTGACCGAACTGCAAGCATAATATCAAAGATGGACAACCATATAAATACATTTAAGAGTAGAACTGTAGAAAAATATGAGTCCAGGGAAAATAACCAAATCCCTCACAAGAATTTTGTGATAGATGCTGGTCTTTCAACTACTGTTGGTGGGAATTCAAAGATTAAAAGAAGGAGCAAAGGATACATGGCATCAAGGCGCCCACCTCTTGAATCAGCAGATAAAAGTGCTGATACTGATGATGTCTCTAGTACTATTAATTTAAAAAATGAGCTGCAGTTGCAAGATGAAAACATTAAAGTTGAAATGTCCTTTTCTAGATGGGAGGAAAGGGTTGGAACAGCAGAGCTGGAAAGGGCTGTACTTTCTTTATTAGAATTTGGGCAAATTGCTGCCGCCAAGCAACTGCAATACAAATTCTATCCTGGACAAATACCATCTGAGTTTAGACTTGTTGATGCAGCCTTGAAGCTTGCTGGTAATTCAACTCCTCCTAGCAATGTATCAGTGTCAATCCTTGATGAGGAAGTGCGTTCAGTTATGCAGTCATACGGTATACTGAATAAAAAGCACCATGTTGACCCACTGCAGGTGTCCAACCAAACCCTACTTCATGCTGTTTTTTTTTTCTCTACTGACAATAAGATGTGTATAAATATAATATTGTGGTCATGCAATGCTAGGTTTTGGAGAGTTTGGTGACCATTTTTACTGATGGCAGTGGGCGTGGGCTATGTAAGAGAATAATAGCAGTTATAAAAGCTGCAAACACCTTGGGCCTCTCATTTTCTGAGGCATTCAACAAACAACCAATTGAACTGCTACATCTCCTTTCTCTTAAAGCACAGGATTCCTTCGAGGAGGCCAACTTTCTGGTGCAGACTCATCCAATGCCAGCAGCAAGTATTGCTCAAATACTCGCAGAATCTTTTCTAAAGGTTAGTTCATCATTTTGTTTCAATTTCTATTTCATGATGATTTTGCATGGCATGGTGTGTTGTAATTGGTAAATGTGTTAGACAACACTCCTGGTCATACATAATTTTTTTGTGGGCATGTTGCATATATTTGAATATAGTCCCATACTAACCAGGATATGTGAACTGGTGTCATTTTGACTCATTTTTTTATTTAACATGTAGTTAAGAAGGTGTCTGTTAAACCACTAGTTAGATACAATTTTTGCGACATTAATTAGGTCCATATAACTATATTTCTATGTTTTGCCAGGGTGTGTTGGCTGCACATCGTGGAGGATATATGGATTCACAAAAGGAGGAAGGGCCTGCTCCTTTGCTGTGGAGATTTTCAGACTTCTTGAAGTGGGCAGAGCTTTGTCCCTCTGAACCAGAAATTGGCCATTCTTTAATGCGTTTGGTGATTACTGGGCAAGAAATACCACATGCTTGTGAGGTACCGTGCTGATAGTTGTCAGTCAGTCTATCAATTTCTTTCACTACTATGTTCAGAAAATGAGTAAATGGTGAATTAAGATTAGGTTGCTGGTGGGAAAATTCTAATTCATATTGATTTCTGGATGATAGATGGAGTCCTTTGTGATGTGACACCCCTTATTCTTTGTTTTGTTTGATTATGGAGGAAATTCATTAAGATTAAGAAAAGGATGTCATGAATGTAAAAAAGCTAATTAATCCCTCAACATGTCTGTGAGGGACACCCTTTTAAAAGACCATGTACTTTACCCATGTGGAAGCCAAGCTCCTAATCTTATCCCAAAGACGTTGCTCTTGTAAACGGATATCCTTAAAACTTGATAGGGACCTGGGTATCATGGGGTGCCTAAGTCCCAATTAAGTAGTATTGGATACTCAGTGGAATATTTAAGTGTTTAGTTCTCCCCATTTAATAACTTAAGGTTAGGTTCCTTAAGTGCTTGGGTACTTATCAATTGAATCAAAGTTGGCTGTTGATGTCTCAGAAAGGCCTACCTATGGAGGGTTTTGATTGGTGGAAGGTTTTGGCCAACAAGGTAGTTGAGTGAAGTGTCACTGGTGTTGGCTCTTAGGGTTGGTGCTGTGATAGGGACTTGGGTTTATTTATGGGTTGTGTATGTCCCTCATCAAGTAGAGCGGGATACTCATTTAAGTGTCTAAGTCTCCTCCCTGAATAGCTAGCTTTTGAGGATGGATTCCCTATGTGCTTGAGAACTTTACCAAAACCACCCTCGTGACAAAATGTAGCAAACATTGCAATTTACCAAACTTTTTTTTTCTCTGCTGCAAAAAATGTAAAAAACCCAAACAAACAAAGAAATCCATATAACAGTGGTAGCAGAACAGAACAATATAAGAGCAGGCGAGTCTCAGATTATAATACTTTAAGATATATTACCTTGTGTCTACACACTTGAAAGTTGAAACATGTCATTGGCATTAATTCTATCAACCACAGTTGTTCAAATAATAGTCTTTGAGAGAGCTTTTGACTTAAGGGGTCTATTTTGGTGGAATGTTTCTCTATTCATTTACTAGTACTGGAGAAGAAACAGAAACGAGTTGACTTAAAAGAACCTCCAATTTAGAGGAAGATAATTGAAGCAAGAAAATTTTATTTCTCATCACATTTTCTATTACAACAAAGTTTTTAGGTATAAGTTGCTTCCCTGCAAGGAACAAAAACAGTTACAAGCAATTACAGTTACAGTAAGCTGTCACATGCCAGCTACAGCTAGCTGGGCGAACTAACTGAAAACTATCTCGGTACAATATTCACACATTTTCTAACCAAAAACGGTTGTCATTCCATTAACCAAGTCATACAATAGCCAATAATTGAATCATCATGTGGCAGAATTTTAGCTGTAGAAATAATAAACTTGTATTTGTGTAGAGAAAGAAACAGACAAGGCATAACAAGTTATGGAACTAGTTTACTACAAGAGTGAGATAAGTGAATCGGAATTGTAAGGATTAAATGACCACTTACACACTTTTAGGGCCCTAAACATTTCTCTTTATCCAATGACAACTTGACAGCTGATGGTATTGTTTACAATATCCCTCTTCCTTTGTATTATTGAAAGCTGTAGTAATCTGGATAATAAAGTATCTAAATGACTCTGGCTGAGTCTTTACTTTTCCTGAAGCTGACACTATTCTTTCCTGTAAATTTGGCATTTTCAGGTTGAGCTTCTCATTTTATCTCACCACTTCTACAAATCATCTTCTTGCCTTGATGGAGTTGATGTTCTTGTGGCCCTTGCTGCAACTAGGGTTGATGCTTATGTCTTGGAGGGTGATTTTCCATGTTTGGCGCGCCTGATAACTGGAGTTGGAAATTTTCATGCTCTAAATTTCATTCTTGGCATTCTTATAGAAAACGGTCAATTGGATCTTCTTCTTCAGAAGTACTCTGCTGCTGCAGACACAAACACTGGAACTGCTGAGGCTGTCAGGGGATTTCGAATGGCTGTTCTTACATCCTTGAAGCATTTCAACCCTAATGACCTTGATGCATTTGCCATGGTTTGTGTTTTTTTAGTACTGCAATAAATGAATATATAGATTAATGATTGTATGCTGCTAACATACAATTTATTTATGTAAATATATTGAGTTAGTCAGTACCGTTCAATTATAATTTAGTCCAAGTGTATGCTTCATTTTGACCCATTCAGTCACATTTTATTTTTAAATGACTCGGGGATTATTGAAATAGTGTCCTGTTCACCCACTACATAATATGTTATGTCAATAGTATGGCACTACATACTATCTGATATGTTAATAACTTCTTCAAGCAACGACTTTAAAAGTGCACAAATTGTTCTATTTTGCCTGCTCAGAAAATTTTTCTTTTCATTTCTCCAAATAAATGAAGTTTAATTTCTTTCAAGCTAAAGCAAAGAAACTACATTAAAATGTGATAATTTATTGATTGTAATTGTGTTCTGTACAGGTCTACAATCATTTTGATATGAAGCACGAGACAGCGGCTCTTTTAGAGTCACGTGCAGAGCAATCATGTGAGCAGTGGTTCCGCCGCTACAACAAGGACCAAAATGAAGACTTACTGGATTCTATGCGCTACTACATTGAAGCTGCTCAAGTTCACTCTTCTATCGATGCTGGCAATAAAACACGTAAAGATTGTGCTCAGGCTTCCCTTCTGTCCCTTCAAATACGAATGCCAGATTTCCAATGGCTTTATAGATCAGAAACCAATGCCAGACGAGCGTTAGTTGATCAGTCTCGATTTCAAGAAGCCCTGATTGTAGCCGAAGCTTATAACCTGAACCAGCCAAGTGAATGGGCTTTAGTACTCTGGAACCAGATGCTTAAACCGGAGGTAATGGAGGAGTTTGTAGCTGAATTTGTTGCAGTTTTGCTTCTTCAGCCTTCAATGCTGATTGATTTAGCTAGATTCTATAGAGCTGAAGTTGCGGCCAGAGGGGACCAATCCCATTTCTCTGTCTGGCTCACAGGGGGAGGATTGCCTGCAGAATGGGCTAAATATTTAGGAAGATCATTCAGATGCTTATTGAAGCGAACAAGGGATTTGAAGTTGCGGATGCAGTTGGCTACAGTGGCAACTGGATTTGGGGATGTCATTGATGCATGCGCAGAAGAAATGGATAAGGTCCCTGACAATGCAGCGCCTCTAGTGCTGAGGAAGGGTCATGGTGGAGCTTACCTCCCTTTAATGTGAAACTTTCTACTTCAGATCATCAGAATGATCTGACGTTCACCATGGATAGCAAGTTGGTTCTTGACCTTTAACCATTGATGGATTCAAAAACAGTTGGGGATTATTGCTGCAAACATTAAAGATGGGGAGCAGAGAGACCTGAAGTGTTGATAAAATGAAATCGGATGGTTAGTTGATAGAAGTGCCATGTATATTTTTTGGTTGACTAAATGCTTGATGCTTGTATACTATGCCAACTGTATCTGTAGCTCATTCTTGTAAAACACTATTCTAGTTTTGTTTTCTCCATTTTTTTTGCAGGGAGGAGAGAGTAGTTTCTTGTCGCTTTTGAGGCTAGTAGAATAGAATGTTCCATTTCTTTCTTTTTTTGCCTCCAAAATGTATAGTTCCTGTACATCAAATATAAAATTCCATTTATCATGTTTTACATCCTCCAATTCTTTAAACAAAATATTTGTGCTTGGTGGATTCGCCTAGTGCTTCTGGTTACACATTTTATTATGTTGATACATTATGAAAATAATAAAAGTATTGTGAACTATATTAAGAAACTATGGACTGCCTAAATAGCTTTGATTCAGAACATGTTACTGAGTGATGTCATTTCGTTACAGTTTGACATCACAGACTCAACAATTCTTCCCTCATTTCAGTATTTTTTTATGATAAAACCGCATGTTCATCTCTAACTACGTGAATGAAGTTTAATCTTTCCTTTGAAATAGTTTCCATTCAACTTATGAGAATATTGTTAACGATTTAATTTCACATTAAAATTATGTTGTCCATTTTTTGTAGTTGTTAAATTGTAGGGTGATTATCAATTAGATATAGTTATTGAAAAAATATACAATTAAGTTTAACTGACAATTTTTCTTAGATTTTTTTAACGAGAAATATTTTTTTTGTAAGTATTTATAAAAATATTAAATTAATACTACTCTACATAATTGACAAACCAAATTAATGTCAACATATTTTTAAGAACCATATTTGATCTCACATTACAAAGGGAATAAACGAGTGTCTGTTCTTTTTCCTTGAGTAGTGAAAGATTGCAATAATTGGCAGAATCTAATTAAAATGCACCGATTGTGTTAAAAGTTATTTTTAGTAATATAATTGTTATTTTTAAGGAAATTTTTAATTGGTAAAAATATAAAGAAAACTTCATAGCACAAAAGATAAACTCTAACAGTATTCTTGAATCTTTGACGAAAAAAAAATGCAACCGGCTTCGCTTAAAAATCTACAACAAAATATCCAATCTCTTCACGTCTCGAAGATTATAAAATAATTCGAAATACCCGGAGAGAAGAACTGGACATTTTTTTAATTATAATTCTTCAAAGAATCAAGGAATCCTAATCTCAATTCTTATTAATATCATGCTTCTCAAAATTCAACACAAAATCATTTTAGCAATTGAACAATGTTATAAGCAGGAAGGGAAATAATCGAATACTATTTTTCTCTCAACGTCTAAAATTGGAAAAAAAAAACTTAAAGAGAGACTACAGTATCTTAAGAAAATATTTCTCTTGGAAAAATGCATGAGGGTAGGAAAAAAAACTATTTATCTTTACTTTTGTCTGAGTGTGTGTGCTGAGATACAGTAGGACGCCTCTCAGCAAGAAAACGTTTTGTACTCTCAAGGACACCAAAGAATATTGAACCACCGATGCCTATCCATAGTACTCTGGGACCAATACCCTGCAGTAAATATAAAATTATAGTTTTTAAGCACCAAAATAGATTTCTTGCCATGAAGCTGCACCCTACGTTTGGATCATGCTATTTTACCACTCAAGTTATACAATGTATGGATGAAAAATCACAAAATCCTTACCTTCAAAAAGGCACTAGGTCCTTCTTCCTTAATAATGGTTTGAACACAGTCAACAATTCCTTTATACTGGTTTGCAGATCCCTTGAGGAAGAAAATAGGAACTTGTGAATGGCTTGATAAATCACACTGAATATTCTCATTGATTTAGTTCTAGATTACTCATGCACACACACACAAGGTATCATTTGTGAGTGGATGTAGATGGCTATCTTGTAAAAAAATATTATAAAAAAGGAACAGGATCATAGCTTACTTGAACCATTAACCTTGTCTTGATAACATCAAGGGGGGTAGTTATAGCTCCAGTTAGTGCACCTACAAGAAACAATGCAGTTAGTCACATCCCAACACAAACAAGGGGTTTAGTTGGACTTACAGTAAGGCTTAACACATCAAACATGAAGAAAACCAAAACACAGCAATTTATATTTTACGAAATCCTTATTACCCTTAAATCCCGTTTCCCCTCCCCCAAATTTTTTTCAGTAAAAATGGAAAATAATACAAGATACAAATGTTTAGATACAAGCATGTGAAAGGTTATAGGTGCCCTGTCAGAAATTTTGAAGGTGCAAGTTTCGTATAGTAATACTTCAAAAATGGAAAAATATCAGTGTCAGCATACCCTTGTCGGATATTGATACTCCTTAGAAACTTCCAAATTCGTATTCAAAAGATATCAAACTTTCAATTTTTTCTTTTGTCTCTTGAGCTTTTCAGATACTTTTAGAATTCCTTCAGATTCCTATCCGAAAAGTAATCAATCTTTTTTCATTTGATTTTGAATTTTATCTTGCATGTGACTTCAGGTTGGCTTCAGGTTTCTTTAGCAATCATATTCTTCCTCCTGCTATGAGAGGAATTAAAGTACTTAATCCTTCTTTTGGCTTATGTGCATTCCAACTTTTGACTTTAGTCTAGAAGATATGAAGAATATAATTGTATGAAAAAGGAGAGCCAACATTGTGGGACACTTGTGGAGATATATCCACATGATGGAGTCGGACTTTTTGAATTGGCAAAGGTCTCTTGATGAACCAAATTTAGAAATTGTGTAACCAAATACAGGCAATGATATAATTAGCATTGCACAATAATTTACCAATGCTTATAAAGTGTAGGATACTGTAGAGTCAATACTTCTTTTGAGTTCTACCAAAAGATGTTTATATTGATATAGTTAATCAAGACTAGTCATGATATAAACTGCGTATATTTTACTATAAATGATATAAACTATATTTTGTAAATTTTTAATCATCATAGTTATGAAAATGACTCCTTTATCAGTATTTTATGTCTGTATAATATATTCTATATTTTTTGTGTAAACTCTCTCATATTAGTTTCTCCAAAAGTTAATTTATTAACTTGCGCGTTATGGAGATTTTTTTCCACTTTTTATTCTTATAACAACTTTAGGAGAAGTTTATTAAAACAAGTTTGTGGTCATTTTGATTCCCTAAAGGCTAGTATACAAAAGAAAAGTTCGCAAAATGCATGGAAACAATGAGATCAAAATGTTTTTTAACAAAGTCATGTATAACATACATTGTTAGAAGTTAAATCACAAAAGAAGAATCCAATCCAAAATACCAGTCCATCGGGTGAGAAAGGCTTAAATACCAACATTGTCACCTCCTTTAACAAAAAAGCACACAACAACATTCAATTTATTGACGGCTTCACTCGCCATCAGCATTTTGTGTGTACCTTAATTCAACCTATAAGTAGCCCTTTTTGTCAAACTCTTAATGAAAAATACTAAATATTATGACTTCAACACAAGAGACAAGAGGAGGGTCCAACCCAAAAGACTAGTTCATTAACTGAAAAAACCTCAAGACTTGTGTACCACATCAAATAACTTATCCTAATCCATGTGGGATTCCGAACATATATTAACATCATTTATACTTGTTATCTTAACTTGTTCTTTATAGCATGCAATGGGATCATGAATAAGTGATACAATACAATACTTTGCTATGAAAGCATAATGTATGTAGATCAGGAAACCAAAAGAAAAAAGATTCAGGTTCTCTCCCTAATCCTCTATCTTCTTTCATTTTTTACTGATAACCAAAGCATCAAATGGGGGAAGGAATGTAACTTGTCACCTTGCAAAGAAAATTAACAAGATACATTTTAAACAGTAAAGGCTATTTGTGTTAAACAACCATACAACTTACAAGATTAATTCAATAGTGAGGATAAAAAACTAGAAACTTTTAAATCCCTCGTGCAAAAAATCTCAACCTAGAACATAAACCCCTCAAAAGCTATTAGAAATGAAACGTAGCATGTACCTATATCCACATATTACTCTATAATGCCTATATAAAGATATGCCTATAATGGCATGCATTTACCTGCAAAAGCACCAATAACTGCATTTTCTGGATCATTCAGATTTCTTCGTGCCTAACAAAAAGGAATATAAAACTTAAACTACGTAAGAAATAAGAATTATTTTATTGATAATAACCATATAAATTACATTCTCATAACCAAACTCTAAAATAAGAAAATAAAGTATATTGAAATGAATAGGAATATTCTAAGAATATTTCTCCTAATCAACATGGGTAGATATTTTTATCCTAATAATCTTCTGATACTTACAACACTCTCTCTCAAGTAGGTAAATGAAAATCAATAATTCTCAACTTACCTACAAGATCTTGGAATGTCTTAAGGGAGCCCGTTAGTGGAAATGTCCACTATCTAAAATCCTGTAGAGATCTGAGTTGTAACCACAAGACCTCTGTCAAGATTATAGGCAATGTTCATGGCTAACTTGTTATCACATAGTACAATTGCATAAGACAGTCAACCTTTATTTTAAGGTCCAGAGTCTTTCTTCACACATACCATAAGCAAAGACTAAAAGTCCAGCTTCTCCAGTAAAACAAGATACTCTATCCTACTTTTTGCTTCTCTGGGTTACCAGAAGAAAAAAGTACCCAAATATAGATTTTCTATCAATAACAGAACCAACATAGTCTGCATCAGTATAAATCTTCATAGTTAAAAAGTTTTCAACAGTAGCCCCTTGTATAGAAGTTTGACTTAACCCTCTTCAAGTGTCATGCAATCCTCTCTTATACTTAAAGAACTCATTATGCTCTCATAGGATGATGATGGGAGAGAGGCTAGTAGAATCATTATTGCATTTTCATCTTCTCTACTTTACGTAGTATGTCATAGCTCCATCAAAATTGAATTGAGTCTTTCACAGGTAATCTTGTGTCTTCAACAACTTGTTACAGACGAATTCTTCCATCAAGAGCTTCTCCAGCTTTAGCCAAAACGTTGCCAAAGTCTTCTCCTCAAGAACCACATAAAGAACATCTTCTAATAGAGAATAAAGAATCATCAAATGTGTATTTGTGTGTATTTTCCTCTTGCATCTCCAAAACATGTCTCCCTATGAGCAGCATATTCATTGAGAGTGTGTCCCCCTCAAGTTGAAATTGTTATTTTCATTAATTTTTTTGATTTTGGAAGTGATACCTATCTTTTTGCAAGAATGTAATCAACAAATGTAAAAAGAAATAAAACTATGATACTAATTTATTGCGAACAAAGTGTTAAATTAAGCCCAAAAAAACAAAAATTGTGCAGTGTATGTTGTTCAATGTGCGTGCGGAGGAATGAAGATCATATTAGATGACCTTAAAATAAAAGTTGACATCCCTCTGCAATTGTACTGTGATAATAAGTCAATCATGAGCATTGTTCATAATCCAGGACAACATTACATGACCAAATATATTGAAATTGATACACACTTCATCAAAGATAATCTTGAAGAAGTTTGGTGGTTCCAACCCATGTCATTATACGACTTTAGTTAGCAAACATCTTCACTAAGGGACTTCTTTAGCAGATTCTAAGATAGGCAAGTTGGGAAGGATCAATATTCATTTACCAACTTGAGGGAGAGTGCTGCAAACAAGGGATTACTGGAATAAAAATATCCTAATATCTCTATAGTTACCAGGAAAAATATCTTTTGAATCACATTCATTTCAGCTGATTTTTATTTCCTCTTTTAAAAGAGTGTGAATGTAATTGTCATGATTTGTACTCAATAAAATTTTTATTTTCTCTCACTTATTTAAGTGTAACAATTAAACATATGAAAACAAGAATAAGCTGACATTGAGAATATTTATATCCTAATAATCTGCTATTTATTATAATTACATCAATCACGAAATGAAATATAGGAGCAAACATGTTTGAAGAGAAATAGGTTGAAAATGAGTAGAAATAAAGATTGCTAAGTTGAAAAGAAGGAAAACAAAAGAGATTATTTAATTAAAGAGAAGTAAAGGATAAATAAAAAATTGAAGTTAATTTTTGTTATTATATCTTAATAATAAATTTTATTATTTATTTATACAATTAATATATTATAATTTATAACTTTCGCACTTTTCTTTACAAATAAATCAGGGCGGAAAGCAAAAGCACAGTCTCACTTTCTTTTAAAACTTTCTACTATTTTCTTCTCAATCAACCATCCTCTTCCCCTCCCTTCTCTTCCCTTCCATCCTCTCTCCCTCCCTTACTATCATACAAAACTACCCGGCAAAGTTTGACAAACACACTGCTTCTCATAATAGCAGTGAATCCATACATCAGAGTATAAAATACAAAAAATTTCATCAAAGAAAAACTCAACACCGTCTTGGAAGGAAATATTTTCTGGCTCAAGACTATAACAAGAGAACAGGAATTAGAACATGAAATTTGTGTCAGATAAACAAAAATAGAAAAAACAAAATGGATGCTTCTAAAACACATGAAGATAGAACTTGAGGAATTTACCGCGAGCATATAACCTATTCGAATCTGCTCGTAGATGCAAAATTGAATAGCATCAAAGGGTAAATCTCGCAACAAAAAAGATCCATACCCCTGTGATTTCAAAGATCAATATTAGGGAAACATTTTAACATATGGTTGCAAAATTGGTGAATATAATTTATCAAAAATGTTTGGAAGGAAGAGATGGTGAACTTCATACAGCATAAAATCCTTTAAAGCCTTCCTTAGAAGCAATAAAGCGAACAGCACCAGAAGCTGAAGTAAACTGCCCAGTTTGCATTCGTTGCTTGATAACCTGAAGAGCATGTAAACATATGAAATTATCCAGTGAAATGGTTTTCAACTATGGAATTGTCTTTTTTACAAATAAGAGAATTTACTTACCTCTGTTGGAACACGAATCAATGAAGCAGCCAAGCCCCCTATGGCACCTGCAGTCTAATGAGATTGAAAAACAGAGATTTTTACCCCATAAAAATAGATAAAGTTTTACATAAAGAGGAGTGGGTGCCAAGCAACAAAAGAATGATAAAATAGACAAAGCATAAACTCCAATGCAAGCCAAATAAATGCCAGACTTCAGAAGACCATTTGGCCAAAATTCAGATTTTTTAAAGCAGTAACAGACGGGTCTTTAATTTACTTAAATTTCAGTATGTCCTTTGGAATATTTGGAGAAAAGACAGATACTTTTTTTTCTCCTATTCATATATGGAGTCATACAATGCTAGAATATGAAGTGGGAGTTTGATTTGGAAATATCAACAACTCTGCAATAATTTAAGAGAAAGCAAGAGAAAAATATAGGGGATGAAAAACTGATACCTAATTCTGATCTGAATTGGATAGTTTAGATCTTGTAATAATTCTATTTTATCTTCCTAACTTTCAATTCCTAAAAAGCCTTTACACCAATATCTACATATCAATGCTAATATAAGAAGTATCTTACCAAATGACTAAAAGCACTCAGATTTTCAGGAAATATCCTCAACAATTTCTGCTTTATAGGTTCATAAACTCCCACAAATAAAGCAGATGCCCTGCACATTTAAAAGCAACAAAAAGGTGTGAAGGAAAGAAGCTAGATTTATTCATGATTTCATCCCTTCATAAGCATGAAATAAAAACTTGTGAAAATAACTAACAAATTTGAGGGGAAAAAAACTCTTTTTGGCTTTCAATATGCATAAAAACAAATAAATAGTTACTTTATTCCTAGATAAGGACATGGCAAAAAAAATAGATGATGTTAAGTAAGAATACTCGTGGGTGCACCAACTGAATTGTTTCAGATCACAATTTGTCCAGAAATTTTACAATACATTACTTTTTATAGGTGAACTAGAAACAAAAAAGGGTCGGGGGAGCCTGATGTTGTAAAGCTTTTGCTATGCACAGGGTCCAAGTAGTACAACCAGAGCAGAAACTAATTCAGTTTTGGGAATACTTTAGTCTTCTTACTGCACAATTTTCCATTAAAAGCCAAGTAGGCATAATTTATGTAAACAAATAGGATGTAAAAATATGACATCCACAAATCAACAATAACAATCAAACTTTATCCAACTAGAGGTATAAATGCAAAGATTGCTTGTCTGCTGCACATCCTAATGCAAGAACCCAATACCATAATAGGGTTAAGATCTTGCACAATACCGAACGAGCTCCAAGAATTCACAAGTGGAAACTAGAAAAGAAACTATATTGGGGGAGCACATTATTAAAGTAGAGTAAAACAATGGCACCTAAGAATACATAAATCCCCAACATGGAGTTTTAAGGGTCCCGAAATCTAGCTATTTCAACAAATAAATGACAATACCTGTTAATCTGCATGACAGTTTCCAACCATAAACAAGATTTAAGTAAATCAAAATTCATAATCTGTTGAGTTCGGAGAATAAATTAAAGAATTATTAAATAGCTCTGCTAAATTCTTATGATTTATGATTTATGTGAATATACAAGCTCACTACTATATTTATGGTATCTCAATTCTTGGCAGCAATAATGTAGTTGTGATCCCAAACTTCTCTATCAAAGAAACTCCCAGAACCTGGTTAAGACAGTCTTACTTTCATGGATGCAATCAATCGTAACATTTTCACAAAAGAAACTAGCAAAAAATCTGCTGTGGAAGTAGCATCGAGTGCTTTGGCATTTTATGGATACATGCAGAAAGCAGGATGCAACAAAATACATAAGTAAACAAGGCACACACGAAATACTGTGGTTTGTCCTTTGCCTATGTCCATTGTCAGACAACAAATAATTACACTAAAGGCAGTTTCAGCACATGCATACCCGAGCTAATAATACTATACATAGTTTTATAGCCTATTTAATTTAATAGTAAAACAACATCTTGATTTGCAAACTCAATATCCAGTCTTGGAAGGATCTACAAATCTCTTTTCATTTAAAAAAGTTGGGAAAATGGAGTGAACTCACATTTTACTATCCCATACGGTCTGTTTGGACGAGTTTCTCCACAGATCTTTTACAAGAGAAAAATAAGAATGAAAAATTAAAATTAGTTTCTCCATAAGTTAATTTATAGAAGTTCTCGACCTCGCTTCTTAAAATTTTTATTTTTAACTTGTGCATAAGTTAACTTTAGCTTATGGAGAATTCATTTAATTTTTTTCTTCTTATTTTTCTCATTTATAAGTGATTATGGAAAAATTTGTCCAAACATACTCTAATTATTTGACTCCATGTCTCTCTACAAAGTCTCCCTGTTCAAGACATACTTCAAGAACCACCGACAAAAAGGGGTGGTGCTGAATGCCAGCCAAAGAATTACACTGCCTAAATCACCTCTCTTCAGGTTATGCAATATTCACTCAAACTAGCCAAACAAATCTACTTTCGTTGTCATATGTACTACTATGTTATTTTTCAAATGTTTTTTGCCACTGAATCTGCAAAATGAGATATAGAAACCAATGACAGTGTAATTTTGCAGTTAGCATTTAGAAATTCACATGTTTGAATGTTTCCTTTTTCTTCTAAATATTGATCCTTCACACAAAAATCTAAGTCTCTTGAGCTAGCTCACTGATCAGAAATTCAACGAATCACCACCCTGGAAATAAATTTATTAAGCATGCCAAAAAATTTTGCACTTTTTTAAAAAATGATTGGTTTTCAAAAATTTCTAATTAATTTAAAACCCTTAAATGTTTGAAACATCATGCTATCTGAGATTCTCACGGTAAGACACCAGCAAGGTTCCCTGCCAATCCGGAATAAAGGCCTTTCAATATTAGTTTTTCTCCTCCGCGAGCAGCCTAGGGAAAGAAAATATCATCAGCACATTCTATGTCTGTCAACTCAGCATAAATACATAAACAGACAAAAACAGGCATAAAAGGGGCATATAATTGTGTAGTCAGTAGCCATTAACGAAAGTACACCAAAAAAATGTTGTGGAAAAGCACAAACAAAATCCTTAACCGAAATTTAGCATAATGAAAAAGTTATTTAGCATCTTATAATGCAAATCAACTAACTAAGCATTCTATACATATTAAACGCTAGACAAAATTTTATAGCTTTCTTATTTTCTAATAGTAGATTTTATCTCAAAACCAATTTTCATTAAGTGAAGTTCACTAATAAGTATATAAATCACACCCAACAATTGAGGAAATATGTGTGGAAACTACCCGCCTCCATATATATTTGTTGGATTAGGCCATACAATACATAAATAATGAAGATCCTCTCCACAAACTTGTAATTGACAGACACGAGCTTGATCTATTTGTACCATTTATAAACAGATTGGGTGAACCCATTTCCAGAAGGAATGAAATTGCCAAATTCATATAAGTACTCAGGTGATGTAGAACTTTCCAGTCCCCCTCTCCACCACACACAGACAAATACTTATTGGACCAGGCGATACAATTGAAACTATAGATGCGGTGGAAATTCCGTCCAAATATCTCTAGCAACAAAAATGAGCTAATGTCTTACAAATAAATTGGGCTTATAAGAGATGTCGGAACGTCAACGTGGGACATCTTAACACTTGAGTCTTTCCAAAATAAAATACTATCTATCAAGAATCATGCCTAGATGGCATTGATGCAGAGCCTTAACACTTGGCATCATATTAAAGATTTAGGCATCAAACAGTAATCAGTACAATACACAGCAAAGCACAACTTTTAATCTAATATTTGTCATAAGAACCTGCCTGCAGACGTGTTTTAATAGTGTCGATTGGGTATAAAGCTGTTTCAACAACAACTCCAGCTGTACCTCCTGCAATAACGCCCTCTGCAAAAGAAAGATTGAAATGCAATAAACCCATCAATAATACTGTATCATCTACCAACTAATTAAGAAAGTAAAATATTATTTAAGAGGAGCGAAAATTCAGTTCTTCAGTTCATCATATATGAAGAACTCCGGATTTCGTGCTAGTCAGCCTTCTGTAGAAGTGCCTAATTGCTAAATCTCTTATGTAGAAGTGAATATTTTGTGTTGTGTTGAGATTTCAAAACTTGGTAAATTAAACAAAAAGACAGTAAAACACCTACTAAAATCATATTTTGCTGAAGTGGAACACCAACACTGACAAAATTTCTTCAATGTGAACAACACCAAAGAAGAAGATCTTATGCGTACCAAATAAAGTGCGTAAGAAGTCAAAAGGCTTTTCATCTCCCATGCTAACTGATGCAAAGGAATTTTGCACAAGAAAGTTCTGTTTTCTCTTCGAACAAGTATCTGTGAAACCATATATCCTGCTAAAATGAGAAGCAGATAGCACAAACCAGCAACAAATAGAGTGCTAAAATAACACAGGAACACGAGATTCTCACCCTAATATAGATCATTCGCTAAATCATTCACTAAAATGGAAAATATGCTACCCATTGACAAGTTTAGTTCACATGTAAAATTGATATTCCCTTTTCACTGACCATACCAGCAATAATATAGTAAAATCTGTAATTTATTTTTCTCTCCGGATATAATTCTAAGTCCTAACTTTCATATGCTTAACTAAGAAAACCTCGTGTTTCCTATGGTGCTGCTTGAATCAATATATCATAAATCCTTGTACCAATTATCGGCAGCAAAAATCAACTCAGTCAAAATTACTAAAATACAATTTCTCCCTGTGTGCACATATACTTGTATATCCTATAATCGTGATATCAATGAGTTCCCAGTATTCACACCAAGAGAACAACAATCCTAACTAAAACAAAAAATGAAAGAAGCACAATCACCTCTTACACCAATCACAGGTAATTGGCATGCACAAGTTGAACCTCCACAAATGCCCTAACCTAGATAGTAAGGAGTGATAAACCTTACATTTATAATTTTTCATATAAATAATCACTCAATATTAAAAAAAAATGAACCCAGATGTCTCAAATTCACACATACACACGGAAAATGCAAAAGGGTTAGCTACCTGGTAATGAAATGGCAGAGTCATTAACCATAACGGACAGTGTAAAGTGACCCATTAAGGCCCAACAACTGCACCAATAATCAAATAACAATCTAACTGAATTAATATCATTTAACACAGAAAGCATCAAATTTTGAAACAAAAAAAAAACGCAACCATTGAAGTTGGTTTCAATATAATGTGAAGCAAAAGCAAATGTTTACCGCAAAAGTGAGAAGAGTGATGAAACTAATACAAGGAAAGTGAAGAGATAACAGTCACGGATAGAAGAAAAAGGAATATGCAGATACGAGTTATCTTCTTTTTTATCTTGCCATATTAATTACACTATCCGTTATTTCTTGATTAAGGTTGTATTATAAACTCAAGAGAGTCAATTTTTATGCATACCTGAAATTATCAATCACAAAAAAACAAATTATAAACAATTATTATTTTGACAAACTTTACTTAACATTAAAAAAATCAAATAAAATTTAACTTATACACAAATTTAAAATAAAATAAATAAATACAGTAAATAAGAAATTTTTTATAAATGAATTTATCTTTAGGATACCCATATAAATAAATTTATTTATTTATTATTGTATTTTTCATAAATTTAATTTATGCACAAATTTAATTAATTATTATTGTGAATTTATAGAAAGATTTGAAATAGTCTTGGTAAAGTTTAAGTCAAGATGTTATTTATCACAAACACTGATATTAACACGGATACGGACATTTAAATATATATAATCTCTAAAATGTCGGAAATGAGGATACGGGGACACCAATTTATATTTGACAATGTATAAGTATGTCTTAATTTTTTTTTTTGAAAAAAAAAATATTTTTCATGGTTGGTTCATAAATATTTGTTTCTTATTTTAAAAATTATAATAAAAAATTATACAATAAATTTAGTTTTTATAAAATTAATGTATTTGTCATTTTTAAAATTGTGTTGAAACGGTGCTAGAATTGTCATGACTCAACAAAATATATTTTTTGAATTATACATTTCACTCATATGTGTCCTACAAGTGTTGTATAAGTGTCAGTGTCCGATAAGTTAGAAGGTATTTTTTCAACACTTAAAAAATATTCGGTAAAGTTTTTTTTTAATTTGCAATGTTTATTCAATTAATAAATTTCTTATTTGCTTTATGTTATACTCTTAATTTGTTGAAGCAAATGCACTCTTTGATATTTAGATATGACATACTAAGCACCATATTTTTTTTATGATTGGAATAAAATAAAAACAATCTACAAACATTATTCAAACATTCACTACATTTTCTCAATTATGACAACACTATGCATACATAAAAAATTACGGTAAGAACTAAGCAATTTAGATCTATGATCACTAGTCCCACTGGCCAAGAGGTTTCTACAGAAAAAATGTGAAAATCAAAGTGAATACAATTAAAAAGCCCCTCACATGTGGCATTGCATTAAGAATGTTTCCAGTGCTCAAAATTGCTAAGGGAAAGTTGCAAGCTGGTGTAGATGGGTCCTCTGTTACAATTTGTGCTAATCCATTGAAATCACATGCCTCAACACTTTGATCATTTATTTGAAAGAACTGATTGAAAGCATATGAAGCATTTCCAGCTTCATCCAAACTTGCACAAGAACGACCAGCACCTAAGCTTGTGCAATCACCATGCAGACAAGCATAAGTGAATGAAGGTTGCAAATTCTTCTTACTGCTATTTCTTTTAAGGACACACCATTGTTGCTGTTGGTAAATAACCCCTTTTGCTGCTACAGGCATTTGATCTTGTCCTTTGCCAGAAAAATCAACAGAAAACTTTGGTTTCCCATCATAAGTAAAAATACCCCAATGTCGTTCAAAATCACCTGGTGCAACACTTTTTTGATCCTCATCAGTGAGAGAAAACAGATAAGTAACCACAGTTTGTGGATGAAGTGGACTACCTTTCTTGTTTGCCATTTTCTTGAGATACCCTTGGTAGAACCTTTTTGCATTTTCATTAGTGGCACTTTTATCACCATCTGTGGGCCATCCAACTTCACCTATAACGATTGTCACATTAGGGTGACCAACTTTTTTTAGAGACCAAACAAGGGTATCTAAATTTGCATCAAACATGTTGCTATAATGTGTATTTTTGTCATCAGTTCCTTTTGCATTACCATCGAAGAATGCATAATCCTTTGGAAAACCTTCATTCTGATACAGACTAAGGAATGGATATATGTTAACAAGAAATGGTGACTTATTTTCCTCAAGAAATGTCACTATATCTTTCATAAGATCTGCAATGTCCTTGCGAAAACTTCCATCTGAGGGTTTATCTGTAGCAGACTCATACACATCAGCATTTAAAGCTGTTGTCACCTTGATTTGGTCTCCAAAACCAGCCTTGCTTAAAGCCCTTTGAATATTTCTCATCGCTGGAAGTGTTGTCCCCACAAACGAGTTGTTGTAACTTTTCAAGAATGGTTCATTTCCAACAGATACATATCTGCATTGTTGATATATATGAGTAGTTGTTGTAAGGACTAAAACAAAAATTTCATGAAAGTGTAAAGATTGCAATGATTGATGAAAGCTAATTAACTTTGGAAAATAAAGAACAATGAGAGTTTTATGTGAAGGAATTATATATATATATACACACCTGATGTTGACCCCTCCATTAACTTGTTTGGTAACATTATGTTTAACCCAATCTTCTGCCTTATCTTTATGTTTAGATAGTTTCTTCAACATTTCATTAGGAATTCCAACCATGACTTCAATGTCTGAGCCAGAAAAAGCACTAACAACCCAAGGATCTGCATCAAAAAGCTTTATTCTACTAATTCCATTCTCTTTCAACAAATTCACCACAATAGGAGGATCCAAAGGATGAGATGATATTTCACCCCAATTGACACCAATATCTGGTAGAGCTTCTCTTTGGCCACCTTGCTCTTGTCCTTGGCCACCTTGCCCTTGTCCTTGGCCTCCTTGTCCTTGGCCACCTTGTCCTTGGCCACCTTGCCCTTGTCCTTGGCCACCTTGCCCTTGGCCACCTTGCAGGTGGCAAAGAGCCATAGCCAGAATCATACAAAACGCCCACATAAAGGATAAGTAGGTATTAGTCAATAAAAAAGTTCATTAGAAGGCACAAACGATTGTTAGGGTTGAATACTTAACACCAAAGAAATTTTGTTGAGTGTTCTTGTGTGTTTAATTAGCTACAATGTCTAAATAAAGCATTCAGAAAGTACTGGCTCTTAAGCTACTTCTGTAACTAACTTTCTATTTGTAGATGCCATAGTGATCTACCATAAATTTTTTTCTGAAGTAGGAACTTATTCCTCACTAAATTTTGTAGGTAAAATAGAACAAATAAAATTCTGTTGTCTGTTCACTAAATCTGATACAAGAATCAATGTGCTGTCTACAATTTGCATTATATTGTATACAAAATTCTTATATTGGTCCTCATTCTTTCTTTTCAATGACAACCACATTCTACTGCCCCACAACACAAGTTCTTAGGGATATTTTCTTATAGAAGTTTGCTTTTCTCACCAAAAAAAATCAACTACATTTCCAATTTTTAGAACAGAAATATTAAATGTGTTTATTTAAAAATAAAAATATCAAAATTATGAATTCAACAAAATAGAAAATAGAGGACAAAAGTGATATATTTTAAAATATGATGTTAATTTTTATGTATGTTATAATTTTTACATTATCAATTAAATACAATTTTATCTCAAATAACTTTAAGAAAAACTTAAATATGTATTTTATTGTTTTGGTTGCTACTTTTTTAGGTTATTTTAGTCTCTTAGCGTTCAATGATGATATGATAAATAAAACATCGCGTTATCAAGATACCTTACCTCATGTCGTGTTGTATAAAAATATATTTTAAGAGAATTAAAAAAAATATTATTTTATTATTAATAAAATATGAAGTGATTTAATAAAGAAAATAATTTTAGCCAAAGTAAGGCGTGGTATTTGATTTTTTAAAAATTAACAATTATGACAATAACATATATTAAAAATATGAAATTAATAAAATTTGTGATTAGGTTAAAATGTAAATTAAGTTGTGTAAATTTGGAAATTTTTACTAAAGTAATACAATTTTTCGTGAATATTATCAAAATGGATAGTGTATCAATAAGAAACAAAAGATATAAACATTAATATAAAATAAGATCTTATATAAATATATTTACATTTTAAAAAATATATAAATTATATAATAGATAACAACATATTGCAATTTATAACTGTTTTCTTACATATTTATATTTTTTTATTCGTATATACTTAATCAATTCTATTCGTTTATATAATAATATTCATAATCTATAATATTAGTGAAGGAATTGTTTTTTTCAATATAAAAAATAAGTATGATAAGATTTAGTTGGTATTTTATAAAATGATATCTTATTAAGTACAATATTAATATATAGATGTGTTTTTGGGATAACACAATTTATTTATAAACAACATTTTTGGTAAAAAAAAATCATATTTTGTAATGTGTATTTTTTTAGTAAGGATTTTTGTGAAAGTTTGAGAAACACTTATTCACAAAACAACATTAAGTCGATTCTGACTAAAGACATGAAGTGGGATATAAATTTTAATGTTGGGTATAGTTTTTCGTTTTTCCTTTTGATTTATTTGTAGGAATTTCAAAATGTAATTTCATGAGAATTGTTTCTTAAAAAACACAAAAGAGAGATTGACATATGTTTAACTCTTGATATGAAAAATATTTTTTTAGCATTATGACCTCTCAAAATTTCAACATCAAACATGTTCATAAGTGTAACTACTCTTGTTGGTATAAGAATTATGTGTCTCCTCAACCTTATCAAATGCCAATAAACTATATTGTTTAAATGAAAATTAATCAATAATCATGTTATTAAATTTTTAAGCATCTTCATTTTCTGAACTTAACATGGTTCTTTAAACCATATAAGATGCATCACATGTATAAAATTATATAAGTTTTTGCATTAAACATCCTCTTCCCATAAAATTTGTTTTTACCATGTCATCAAGATTTGAAATAATAACATATTTTGTTATAAATACAATACTACATAAACTTCACACGAAATCATATAAATCATCACAAAGTAGAATGTCCATCTAATATCTCCAAAACTTTGTTAGTCTCAATTGTTTCATCTCGAATAATTATTCTCATAATAAATATATGCAAATAATACACTTTTATCACCAAAATTAATTTACAGTATTTTAGTATTTTACTTATAATAATTGTATTAGTTATGAATGCGTGACAAATGTTGTGACATATATAATTTTGTTACAATATTATTAAAAAAAGTATGTAGATGTTATTTTTTTAAAAATAAGTTACTTATTTATTTTGAAATCCTTATTCAATTATTTATTTTGTTAAAAAATAATGATTTTTTTTTTCTAGTAAATGTATAAAATATTTAAAAAAATATTTTCAATAGAAAATAAATATACCACACTAACTTAAATATCTATATTTTATTTATTAAAGGATAAATTATGTATACTGTTTATTTCTAGAAAGAGAAATTATTTAGTTGTTTTGAAATAAATAGAAGTTATTTAATTAATTATTTTATTAAATAATTAAATAAATTATTTTATTTATTTATTAAAAGATAATAATCTAAACAGTGTACCCTTTTTTTCTTTTGACAAAAAAATTATTATTATTATAATAACAATTGAAATAAAAGTATATTACTAAATTATGAAATATATTTTTTATTAAAATTAATTTTAGAAATAAATATGTTTTTTAATTCTGTTGTAGCTATTTTTTTATTGTATAAGTAGTTTTTATTGTGATTATTTAGATTTTAAAAATTAATTATTTAAAAGGTAAAATGTATATCTTGTTTATATTATATATTGTTATAGATCATAAATATTTTTTTTTATATATTATTATAGATTATGAGTAATTTTGATTATATTTATTATAAATTCTTACATATATAACACTAGTTTCAGCAGTACGTGCTTAAGCCCTTCCTAAACCCTAGTATATATAACTGCTAGTTGTTTTTTTTCCTCCATTTGTTTTCGTTTATTCAAATTCAAAATCCCCCACTTTGCAGCCGTCGTCGTTTAACTCCAGGTTCCACTTTCCCCAATTCTTGTTCACTATTTGGCACCATAATAGTTTGTTTTCTTTTACACCCTAGGCCTTTATGTGTGTTGAAGCTTTTGCAATTGTGTTATCACTGACGGAACGCGAATTTCAATTATAAAACAAGGAATTTGAAGTTCCGGAATTGGAAATTTTTTAATTTGACGGATTGTTTGTTATTATTTCTGACGTTTTTGTTGTTCTTGATGCGAAGTGGTGACTTGTGAGCACTTAAATTTCGTAGCAGAGAAATGAGGAAGAAAGTGGACGAAAGAATCAGAACTCTAATTGAGAATGGCGTTAGAACAAGGCATAGGTCCATCTTTGTCATCATCGGTGACAAGTCTCGTGACCAGGTCTTTTTTATTCTATCCTTATAGTGAAAGACTTCTTGGATTGGAACAATTTTGGAAACTCCAATGTCAAAGAATTAAAGAATAGTACAATTTGATTGCTAAGTGCAGTGTCTCTCCTTCTTGCAGATTGTTAATCTTCATTACATGCTTAGCAAGGCGCAGATTAAGTCCAGGCCAACTGTGTTGTGGTGTTACAAGGACAAGCTTGAACTGAGCAGGTGGTGGATACAATCGGTGAAACTATCTTGTGTGAATAAACTTTGATACACTGCTGTCTTGGTTTGTTAGAGTTGTTTTTTGGATGAGGTATGTTTGGTCTTGATTAAGATGGTTATAAATGTTCTAATGCAGTCACAAGAAAAAGCGTGGCAAGCAGATTAAAAAATTGATGCAGAGGGGTCTTTACGATCCGGATAAAGGTGATTCATTTGAATTGTTTGTGGCAAGTGGGGGATTAACTTATTGTTTATATAAGGAGTCGGAAAGAGTTCTTGGTAATACCTTTGGAATGTGTGTACTTCAGGTATCATACATTTCCTTCAAGCTCGTTGTCTTTTGCTGTTGTGCATTCTGGGCTGTCTTTCTCTTTCCTTTCTTTAAGATAAAACATTTTTTCCACCATCTTTCCCTTTAGGATTTTGAGGCTTTGACACCTAATCTCCTAGCAAGAACGATGGAGACAGTGGAGGGAGGAGGGTTGATTGTTCTGCTGCTACGTTCTCTATCCTCGCTGACAAGTCTGTACACCATGGTGATGGTATGAACATAGATTCATGAGAATTGATAGATATTCTAGGTTTTCTTTTTAAATTTCTAATTCATTTGGTTGATTGTAAGTGTTCTTTTAAGCTATAGTTGCTCTCCCTTTTTTGGCTGATATTCGAGAACTTTGTCTAGGACTTTGATTTTGAGATATTTATTTTGTTTTTTCTTGTCTTCATTTTAATTTGTTGTAGTTCATAGACTTTTATGAAACATTTCCTTTACATGTATCCTTTTATTAAAAAAAGGATATGGGTCATTATTTGAGGTAATTCTTTTATCATATAAGTAAATAGTTTTCTTGATATATCTGCAACCTTCTCAATTGGCATGGAAATATTTTATGGCAGCAACAAACCAAAATACATCAATCAATTATAGGTCGTGGGTTTGATGTGCTTGTTAACAAAAACTTCTATATTTACAACTAATAATTGCTGATAAAAAAATATGGCATAGCCCTATATATTTGATTGGGGCTTCTGTATTGAATGTTAAGGAGGCGAGGCCATTACTTATCATGCTCTGCTTTTCTGTTAGAAGTCTCATTAAATTCAATTCTCGTGTGGATCACTGCTTGCAGGATGTCCATGATAGATTTCGAACCGAATCCCACTCTGAGGCTACTGGGCGCTTCAATGAACGGTTCTTATTGTCACTAGCTTCTTGCAAGGCATGTGTAGTCATGGATGATGAACTGAATGTATTACCAATTTCATCTCACATAAGGTCTATTACCCCAGTTCCTGCTAAAGAGGTACATCCATTATTATGTATTAAACAAAATATTTCTTTTGCACTTTTTTTTCTTTGGGGTTTCTGGATTGTTTTGGATTTTATTGTGTTGGAGATCCATATCTCTAGTCTATGTGAGATCTCCAACACCTTCCCTCACGCTGAAGATCAGACATCTCGAGTGTGGGACTAGATAATATGATTGGTCCAACAAACCTCGTTAGGGATAGGTGCTTGATAAATTCTAATACCATCTTAGAAAGTAGACTTTAAGCCTAAATCAACCTTACAAAATTGGTTTGTAAGGTAAGGTATTCACCTACTTATATATTATAATTCAACCATATATCTAGTCGATTTGTAATCTCCAACATAATGCATGAAAAACCCACTTTTAATGTTAGCATAAGTGCAAAACAAATAATTATTTTTTTCTTTTAAAATTTTTCACATGTTTTAAAATATGATACAGATGCTTCAGAATCTTGATGATAGTTTTAAAGCATTTGATAAAATTGTGAATGTTAAAGATATTTGTACTTGTAAAGATGGTGGAGAGAGATAATACATGATAGAAGATGGAACATGGAAGAGACTGGGGAGAGTAATTATATAATGGGGTGATCTGTATAGCACAACCTCCCTCTGTGTGTATATGTGTGTGTGTGTATATATAAATATATATATACACACACACTGATATACTCTACTAGTTCTAGGTTAAGGATGCAGTACAATACTGTATAAAGTACATCTAGGCCCCACATACTCAACAATACTGATTAATTTTTATTATTGACCTTCCATCGGGATGCATTATTTCCTCATTCTTAGTGATGGTGTGTAGTTTTGCATATGGTTAGACATTTAGTAAATTTTTTTGGTTCTTGTTATTTTTAAAACATTATCATTATAATTTTTGGAGTACATTTTTTGTTATTGACAACCTTTTGGATATCAAATACCATGGAAATTATTTATAGTAAATTTTGCATGGGGATGCTATAACATTCTTATTTTCTATTTTGTGGTGTAGTTTTGCATATTTTTAGACATTTACTAAAGTTTTGTCTTGTTGTCTTAATATCTGAAGTATCCTAATTTTTTCTAATTGTTGTGTATGGATTCAATTTTTTAAATAATATTACCAAACAGTAGGATTTTTTTTCTTCTATCTTTCTTGGCAACCAAGCTTGATGGTTGTTTCTTTAAATTTTGGTGGGTTTCTATCACTAATAGTAAGTTTCCTATTTGATGCTGTAGGACTCTGACGAACTCTCAGAAGCGGAACTGGAGCTGAAAAACCTTAAAGAACAGCTTAACGAAGATTTCCCTGTTGGTCCATTGATTAGGAAGTGTTGCACAATGGACCAGGTTTACCTTAGCTACATTTTCTTCTTTTCCAACCAAATTAGTTTTTGGTTAGTGAATGTGAGCAAGTTTTATATGATTTTTGTTAATAGGGAAAGGCTGTTGTGACATTTCTGGATGCAATTTTGGACAAGACACTTCGTAGTACGGTTGCTTTATTGGCTGGTCGCGGCCGTGGTAAATCAGCTGCTCTTGGTTTATCAATTGCTGGAGCTATAGCTGTGGGGTACTGTTCCATCTGGACATAGATATATTTATATTGTATAGTGATAACAACTTTTTTAGTAACTTACAATAAAATTATCTGTGTAGGTATTCAAATATCTTTGTGACTGCACCCAGCCCTGAGAATTTGAAAACATTGTTTGATTTTGTATGCAAAGGTTTAGATGCTCTTGAGTACAAGGTACTGGTTCTCTCCCTTGTTGACAGCTACAACCATTATTGGTTAATCAGTATGGATTTTATGTGCAAAAGTTCTAAAGATGGCAACTGGGTCATTAAGTATGCATAAGTTCCAAGGATGGCAACTGGGCTGTTAGCTCTGATAATTAAGTGATCACTAGCATTTATTGTTTGGTTTCTCTGTGGTTCATTGCCCTTCCAAATCATTACATGTAGTGCATCTTTGGATTAATTTATCTGCACAAAATTGATGTTAAAAAGGGTGAGCCAGTACATGAGGCTAGAAAGTGAAGTACACTAAAGTTGCCATACCAAACATACCAGCTTTTATCCTTAAATAAAGTTTTATTTTATCGGAATTTAATTTTTTCCAAAATATAAGAGGGCTACTATTTTCAATGACTAGGAACACATGGATTTTGATGTGGTGAAAAGTGTGAATCCCGAATTCAAGAAAGCTACTGTAAGGATCAATATTTACAAGCACCACAGACAGACAATTCAGGTAAGTCCATTGATCCTTCTGCATTAATACTGTTAAGGGAACTTTCTGATGCCGTGAAGTTATAAGTAAATGTAACTTTGGACTTATTTTTCATCTTAATTATATTTTTCATTCAGTATATACTGCCAAATGAGCATGAAAAGCTTTCACAAGTTGAATTGTTGGTTGTTGATGAAGCAGCTGCTATTCCACTTCCAGTGGTGAAGTCTTTGTTGGGCCCTTATCTGGTCTTTATGTCTTCTACTGTTAATGGGTATGACTACTGTTTGTTTTTGGTGAAATATTCCATCAAATGCAATTTTTGTAAACAATCATCAATGTGGTGAAATTTTTTTGTCCTCAGTTAATCACGCTTAACTTCTAATGTGGCTAATTACTGACTCTTCTTGGTAACTCATTGAAAGTTATGAAGGTACTGGACGCTCTTTATCACTAAAACTTCTGCAGCAATTGGAAGAGCGAAGTCATATGTCTACTAAGGGCACAAAGGACACTGGTACTATTTACACTTCTGGCTTTTAGAATTCAGTTTAAATATAAATAAATATTGTGCATGTTATGAGCTGTTCTGAACGAAAACACAGTCTAAGTTGATTATGGAATAGAGATAATCGGGTTTCAATTATTCATTAAATGATTAATATCTTTCTCATCGTATGTGTGCATGTTGACTTGATGTTTCAGGTCGTCTGTTTAAGAAAATAGAATTGAGTGAATCCATCAGATATGCTTCTGGGGATCCCATTGAAAGCTGGCTTAACAATCTACTTTGCTTAGATGTTTCAAATGCCATCCCTAATCTGAGCAGGTTAGATCTAAGCGTATTTCACATTTCCTTCCAAAGTTAGTCTCTTTTGTCTATCTCCAATTACTGTTTCTCCTGAAAACAGGTTACCTCCACCCAGTGAGTGTGATTTATACTATGTTAATCGGGATACCCTCTTCTCCTATCACAGAGATAGTGAATTATTTTTGCAGGTAAAATCAGATTTATCTGGTTTTGTAGGGTGGCTTGTGATTCATATTTTCACGTGTTTAAATTCTGTTCTAAAAATATATTGTATTATTGCAGCGAATGATGGCCTTATATGTGGCGTCTCATTACAAGAATTCTCCCAATGATTTGCAACTGATGGCAGATGCTCCAGCACACCACTTATTTGTACTACTTGGTATACTTGGTTTCTTTGTTATTTATCTTTTGTTCCTCATTTTAAATTAACATCACTTGAATTAGTCTTATAATTGTATTTGTATGACAGGGCCTGTTGATGAATCAAAGAATCAACTTCCTGATATTCTGTGTGTTATTCAGGTTTGCATACTTGATCAACCAATTTTTCTGCTCTATTTTGCATGTGGCCGACCTCATTGGCTAACATGGCTTGTCCTGCCTTCTCTGTTTTGACAAAACCTGTTATTTCCAATTTTCTCATCACTTGACCATTGTAATGTGTGCTGATACAAGTTAACCATAAGTTATCTTTTCCCACTGCTTGGTCATGATGAGTGAAATTTTTTATTTGTTTCTTGTGATATGTCCAATTATGAAGATACAAGTATATATCATATTGTGGAAACTGTTATTTTGATACTGATATTATCTTTCGGACACTATCTTGTATTGGGTGGTTGAAGCTTGGGGTTCTCTTTGTTTAAATATTGATGTGTTTTTTAATCAGATATTTGTAACTTCTGTATATGCATTAGTTCTGTTTTTTCCTTTATGCCTTCATGCTTTATCATTACACTCAAAATATTGGGCCAATGATTGAGTATTTTAATTTTATGTTGTTTGCGAGATTTCTTCACTCTATATATGGTATCACTTTGTTTGCTTTAAATTTGTTATTGATTATGATTATACTATAGATGGTTACACTTATTATCCCTCTTCTGCTTGTCTTTTCTGCAACTTCAATTTTCCATAACTTTGATTTACAGGTTTCCCTTGAGGGACAGATTTCTCGTGAGTCAGCTATCCGAAGTTTGAGTGATGGTCATCAACCTTTTGGAGATCAAATACCATGGAAATTCTGTGAGCAATTCAGAGACACAGTTTTCCCCGCACTTTCAGGTGCTCGTATTGTACGCATAGCGACACACCCAAGTGCCATGAGGGTAAATTTTATACTCTGTTCTGGGATATGGTTTGACCAGATTCTTCCAAAGTTGTAACATCTTTCTTTAATTTCAGCTTGGATATGGTTCACAAGCAGTAGAACTCTTAGTTCGGTGAGTGCATGGCTGTTCTTGTTTCAATTGAAGTAATGTTCATTTTATGATTTTGTTTTACACAAGGTTCCATGAGCATTCAATGTTTTTCAGAAGTTTTTACTTTAATATCTTATTTTGTTTGAGTGGAGTCATGGTTCAACAGTTTGATAGAAAATATCTCTGATATTTATGTATATAGTCAATTATTTCTCTAATCAAGGTGCTAATATAGGAGTTGCTTCATCTGTTTATTAGAATTTTAATTTTTGTAATTGATAAGGTATAGGTATAAATATATTCCTGTGGTCTGATCTGATTACTCAAGAATTCCATCTTACTCTCTGTTTACTAGTCTAAGATTGATGCCTTGGAACCTGGTGACCTTAGGTTCTAAGCTGAGAAACAGTGTTTATGTTTATGGGGAAAGTCTACGCATTTCTTACCCTCTGAGACCCCACGAAGGTGGTGGGAGCATCATGCAGAGGGCTGGCAAAACAATATTTTGGCTTGTCTGTGAATGGTGCTGTTTGATAGTGTACACATGTATCATAGACCTGCAGGAACCATAAAAAAAAAATAATAGAAGGGAAACTCAAAAAGGACTTAAGCTTATGTTGAGCCCTTGGTCGTTGAGCTTTTCATATAATCCATAGGTAAGCGAGACGACGAAGAGCGCGATGAGAGTGAAGCAGGTGAGACGACGAAGCGTACGACGAGAAGGTGGAGATAGAGGGCGATGTTGACACGACACAACGCGCCGACGAGGCCGAGCGCGGAGACGACGGAAACGAAGAGGTCGCTGAATAAGAACGGGTTTAGAAGCACCTTGTAAGGCAGGAAATGGAGGGAGCGGGGAGCAGTAGAGAGTGGGGGGCGGAAGGGAGGCAGGGTCGTCAGAATTTGCGGAGGAAACCACCTCTCCAACCTAGTAACTATGGCAACTCCACAACATTTTTCTTTTCAAATTTCCCCAGCGGGTTCGAAGAGAAAGATATGCTCAAAATCTTCCAAAGGTGGGCAAGGGTGCAAGACGTTTTTATCTCTCGAAGGCTTAACAAGTGGGGCAAAAGATTTGGGTTTGTGAGGATGTATGATGTGAAGAACGTGGGAAAACTTGAGCGAGAACTCGACCAAATATACATCGGGAGTCGGAAACTTTTTGTGAACCTACCGAAGTACCATAGAGCGGAGATAACAAAGGAGGAGAGAAGGAACAGAGGGTTGGTGGGCACGGGGTGGCGCGAGCAGGGGGTGAAAGACAGGGTCGATATGGAGGAAAGAAAGGCATACAAAGGAAAGGAGGTATGGGTGGAGAAGGGAGGGAACAGATCCTTTGCG
>Ga0123342_1001850_pt1 | contig 35501 bp, 10 predicted proteins | sample Turbeawhitnodule_FD_89960 | JGI IMG/M metagenome (GOLD analysis project Ga0123342, IMG submission 89960) | Root nodule microbial communities of legume samples collected from Mexico - Turtle bean Mexico white nodule | ecosystem: Host-associated > Plants > Roots > Nodule | place: Mexico: Nepantla... | reverse complement strand
AATCTACCTATGTATCGTTTGTGTTTACATATTGGTTTTGGTTTAGTCCCCCCATTTTTTTTTTTTTTCTTTCTTTTTTTTTCTTTTTTTTTTAATAATATTTTTTTTTTCATGTGATGGCAGATGATTGTTGTTTCTTGAAGTGTCAGCTTAGCTGAGATGTCAAGTTGCATAGTGATGCCTAACACGAAAACTTTATAAAAAAAAAAATGATACTTCTTACACAATCTTCTTTTTTGTTTTAAAATTATGTTTTTTCCTTTTCTGAAAGATTAATTCATATCAAAATGTTGTCCATTTTAATGAAAGGAATCCATTGATGCACCATGATTGAGCATTGGATTTTATACAGAAAGATAAAATGATAAATATTTCATTTTTAAATTAAAAGAGTTATATAACAGTTACAAATAAATGATTGAAACATTAAGTTACATTAACATATCTTTTATATTTTTTTAAATTATAAAATTAGAAAAAATATATTATTATTAGAAATGGAAATTTTTTATCTTCCCTTCTGAAACCAACTTCAAGCATATAATTTAAGATATTTTTTGAGTGAATAATTATATTATCATAACTAGTTTTGAATTCCTACTTCTATATAATTTGAAAGTTAGAAAAAAAGAAAGAAAGAGTTTGAGTTAAATTCAAATGGTTAAATCTATTTAAAGTAACTTAAACATCTTTTTCTCGATTTCACGTAATTTCTTTTGTCAATGTGTGGCAAAACACATACTATATTTTTAAATATAATTTTATTTATTATAGTTTAAAATCTAATAATACGATATTCACAAATTCATCAAATTTCTCCTTTTATTCGTTTTATTCTTTACTTAAAAAACGATATTCACAAATTATCTTTCAATAATCTCAGAAATTGGAGAAAGAAAAATATTATATTTTAAGATTTGGTAGTAATTTATTAGTTTTCTTAACCTAATTGCTTGTATAAGTTTATGTAGTATGAAACAAGAAAATAGTTTATTAACATTGTGGGTCAGAATGATAGTGATTCGAATCCAATGATAAAAAAAGTGTTTGACATGAAAATAAGTTGATTGATGATATGTTGTAAAAAATGAATAGGGTGAAATTGTTTTTGTATATGATTTGTCATCTCCTAATTATAGTAGAAAACTGCTTAGATTAGACAACTTTGCATATAATATTAGTGAAACTCTTTGAATATTGAAAGAAAAGAAGGAAGTGGGTATTTATTTCTTCATTTATTTGTGGCAGTGGGGAAATTGGTAAAAGAAGAGAGTCAAATGGGGTCTCTCCATTGAAAATTAATATGCTCATAAAACTAGGCAAAATGTTCTGTATTTCGAGAAAATCAACCAAATATAATGGAAAAGACTTAAATGCTTTAAAAATTTGTTTTCTTTGTAGTTTGCCTTTACTCCTAGTGGACGAGGTTTTTTTTTTATTATTTCTTTAAAGAATGTGACTATAAAAGACATTCTCTTTAATGTATTTTTAAATAAATTAACATAAACATTGATAACTTTGTTATATTTAATAATTTGTTATTAGCTGCAATATGAAAAGTATTGCTCTGCATAAATTATTGAGAGTATATTTAAAGATTTTTTTTCATCATTACTTTTAATAAAGAAAATAACAAGAAACTGGATCTTTTTATAAATATTATAATTATATTGTGTTAAAAATGACAAAATGAGTTAGATATGAGAGTTAGGTAAAAAATTTCAAACAATTTTATTATTTTAAATTGTCCTCCTCTAGGTCGTTGATAACTAACTGATAATGCATGTCAATCTATCAAATATTTGGTCTGTAAAAAATAATTTGACAAATTAACTCACATAAGACTTACATATATGTCTCATATGAGATGTTTGTGGGTATGAAAAAAAAAAAAAAGTCATAATTTTTTTTTATCCCAAATTTAAATCTTTATAATTAAGAATTAAGTACAAGTATATTAGTTCAAAAACTTGATGATCAATTTGTTAGTGTTTTTTTTTATATATTATTTTAACTTTTCATTTTTATACTAGATATAAAATTCATACTTATATTTTTAATAGTTTCTCTTTCATGAATAAAATTTTACCGTTTTATCATGAATTTTCTACGATAATGAAACATATTTATCCCCTCCTCCCATTTATCTCAACACATTTTTTTTAACTCTAATTGTTGTTAGATTTTTACCGCATAAAATATGCTTATTTTCATTTTGAGTCTATCACCAAGCCAAACCATCAACTTTGATATCACAATGAATTTTTTTTATATTAGAAATATTCACCACCAATAAATCACGAAGAGACTCATTTAAAACTTAAGTATGAGTTGAAAGTCTCACAAGTAAAAATAAGAGAATGATTAAAAAAAAATCTACAATTTCTCGATCTTAAAGTTTTGAATTAAAAATTAGACTAACATATTATATGCTGATGAATCATATTAAATCTTGTAATGTATTCAATTTAATTATTTGTTACTTAATTAAAATAAGAAATAAGCGTGAGGTGGGTTAGCACATTTTATGCAAATCTATACTAATATAATCCATCTCATATTTTCATCTTAATATTGATGAATCAATATAGACTAGCTCGTGAACTATTTTTTAAAATAAATATATATTAAAAGTTATGTTTAAAGTTTCTATTATATATTCTTTTTATGTTTTAATATTTAAAAACAAATAAAATATATATTTGTCAACATTGTTAGTTTATTCTATCAATATAATGTTTCTAATATTAAAAATTAATATTTAAATGAAATTTACACTAAAATATCTATATTTTATATATTTTAATTAAATTTTATGATAAATAAAATACTTCGTTTTATTTTCATTTGTACACTCTACCAACCCATTTTTGAAATTCCAAAATCGAATTGAGTTTAAATACGTGAAGATGACCTGTTTTATATCTCTAATTTATGTATGATTAGATTTTATAAAAAAAATTCTACTTATATAAAATATCATTTTTAAATAACGTCTAAGTTAATTTGAAGTTGCAAAAAAAATAAAATATTTTTATTCATTTTAGTTTGTCTTCATTACAAACATGTCTTTATTTTATAGAATTTAGGAAACATGATTAATTGGTGGACATATATACTAAAATGCAATGGGAAGATATATGTATATTAAATTATTACTACTTTATTAAATTAAATAGCCATGTTCTTCGTAGGAATGAATTGTTTTGTAAACATATATACTTTTTTTTAGGAGAGTTCCTACAGCCTCTGTGGAAAATAAAGTTATTTAGTAACATAAACAATGTTGAAACTTGAGATTTTTTATTTGTTTAATTTTATTTGCTTAAAGTAAATTCTAATCAATAATGTTTATATCAGTTCATATTTTCTATAGTGATTATACTAGTTACTTCATATTTTAATGGAACTATTTAATAAATTCGTAATGTTTATGCGAATAACTTATTTTTGTTGATTAAAATTATATTTATTGAGACTAGTTTAACCGTATAAAGTTACAGCGTCACTCATAATAATCAGATCATGTTTTATTTAAGATATAACTAACTAAAGAATGATTTAAATCACAAACTTCAACTATAAAAGGATACAAAATATTTGTTATAAAAATAATTAAAATAAAAAATTTATTGCACTAAAAAATAATTAATTCTTAGAAAAAAATAGAAATGTTAAGTAATCATAAGAATTAATTTATAATAATAAGACCCAGTGGTAGAAAAAGAAAACAATCAAATGCTTGAATATCTACAGATTTTATTTAGATAAATCTGCTTCAATTCAATGTGCTGAAGATGTATTACAAAATTGTGGGGAGAGCTTTATTTTTAAGTAGATCTAATAAACTCAATTTATGTTCGATTCGACCTGTTTTAGAAATTTATTTTTCTTAAATTGTTTGTCAAATTCATTAAAGAATTTCTGAAAAGTATTTTTCTTTTTCTTGTAAATCATATTAAATGTATATTTAGACGAAAATAAACACAAAAATGTAATTTTAGTGGTCCCAAATTGAACTCATAGACTATGATAGAGCAATGAAATAAATAAAATACTAACTAAATAAAATAAAAACTATTATACTCTCTTCAGTCTTTCCAAGCATTGGATTCAATCCTCGAATCTTGAGAAAAACAAAGTCAACATGTTTTTTAAACAAAATGAGTTCGCATCTCCAACCAAAATTTGTCGTATAATATGTTTGTTTGTTCAACATTGAAGACAGAATAACAGAGGGTACAATCAAAGGTTCAAACTCAGTCATGCATATATCAATAACATGGGAGATTAAATATAATTTCTAATTTTTATTTATTTATTTCAGTTTTATTTTCTATTTTAAAAAGCTCCATTTTAGTCTTAGTTTTTATTAGATTAAATATCTATCAATCCGTAAGTATTTTTTTATTAACAATAAATAATAAATAAATAAAAATCATTTCAGGTAGTTCAACCCTTATACAAAATTACACAATAATTAACTTTTAACTAGAACAGTTTACCTAATTAACGAAAACACTAACCAAACTAACAACCTAAAAATTTTAATAAATCATCCTCATACGTCAAAGGTTTCAAACACCAATCAAAATAAAAAACGAAGCAAAACAAGATTTTAAAAAAAAAATTTCCAAACATCAATATGTATTTGAGATTAACAATATTCATTTTACTTGGTAACAAACATTTATTCATGATGATCTATCTCATAGTTTTCTAAAACTTACTAAATTAACTAAACTAATGTAATAAATGATCAAGCACACCAATTGAATCTAACAGAAACAATTTAAATGGCTAACATAACCAAATTGAAAAAAAAAAAAAGCATCTAGAAATGTATTTATTTAAGTAAATCCGTGATGTTAGCAAAAGACAATGTTTTATTTTGTAGGAGTTGGTGGTGCTAAGTAAGTCAAAGCACAAGTTTAGTAATGGTGATATGACAGATGATAAAAATATGAGTGAGAGAGAGAAAGTGAGATCAAAGCAAACAAACAAATCTGCACCCAACTACTCCTCCCATTGTTTCTTTGCCAACCACTTCCACCTATTTTTTGGGATCTCAATCTTTATTATTATGGCTACAAAATTAAATGAACTTTATATTCCAAAACTAGTAACTAAGAAATACATAAAATGGTGAAGTAAACTATGCACAAATGGGGATCCAAAAACTCCAGGTAGGTTTGGAAGACAAAACATCCATTATAAGAATGTGAGTTGTTTAATATTAATGTGAAAATTTTATTACTGACCAGTACTTAAAGTATTTCTGTAAATATTATTTTTGAAATATGTTATGTTGATGAATATGGTAAACTAATTCATAAACATTATAGCATTTGAATAGCATACAATAATGATGTTTTTCTAACATACATATTGGAATTTTTGAAACCTACAATGATGATGGAAGCTGAAAAAACTTGTGTTGGTTTTGTTTGAATCTTCAATGATAGCAATGGTCAATAATAGAGAAACCTAACGAATTTAAAGCTCCAACTCTTTTATCATGTCTCTACTTTGGCCTCCTAAAGTACATTATTACAAGATGCTGGTGGAACAAGAGCCACCAGTTTTTTTTGAAAGTTGTGAATTGGCATCCAAAATTTCATCAAAAGAAAGAGAAACAAATCATAGAGTTGTGAACAACGGTATAACACAAGTTTTCTATAACTAAATTAATAAATTTAGTGTTTTTATAAATTGATTAAGGTTGAATTTTCTTTATGAAAATTTAGTTTTGGATCTTTTGGTGTCTTGGATGAGTACTTACAAAGACACTCCGACGTTTAAGTCAACTTTAGATGTCTAGATTATGAATATTATAGTTCGAGAATCATTATCTTTTTTTTTCTTTAGATCCTCATTTATTTATAGTTTTCTTATGGGTTTGAGGATTATCCCAGACCCATGAAAGGTTGAATTTTCTCTATGAAGACTTCATTTTTGGATCTTTTGGTATCTTGGGATGAGTACTTGCAAAGATACTCTGACGCTCAAGTCAACTGTGGATATGTTTAGATTACGAATATTATAGTTAGAGAATCATTATCTTTTTTCCTTTAGGATCCTCATCTATTTATAATTTTCTTATAGGTCTGAAGATTATCTCAGGCCCATGAAAGCTTAATACTCCCGTAATCATCTTTAGAGAATGATTAGTTCCTTATACTGATTGGTCCCATTATGCTTGAAGGTCAAATCATTCTTTAGTGTGATTTATATTTTGATTGAATGATCGATATCCAAAAATACTATTAAATATTCGAACTAAATGATTGATATATAATAATATCACTCGATAGTTATAGTACATTTAATAATAAATTAATTCTGATATTCATTCACCGAAAATGTTATATACTAGTAAATTACTCCAAATATTATATATATTGTAGGAAAATTATTTGTCATATTTACTATCAGAGTGATTTAAAAGATGGGGGCTATCCCTTCTAGTATAATCCACACTTATAAGATGAAGCTATCCCTTCTAGCATAATCCACACTAATGTTTAGTTATAAATTATTTCTTTTTTCATAATCATATTTGAATATCATGATTAAAAGACAACCATCACTAAATAATGTTAGCTATTGCCAAAAGGAGTTAGGTATTAGGATATTATTTTTATTGCTCTCATCTTTATCTAAAAGAAATAAATTATAAGCGTAAATATAACTGTTTATTCTAATAGTATACATATAATATTTTAAAAAAAAAGTAAATCTATCGTACTAATGTTTTACACACTAATCATACATATAATTTTTTATGACAACAAAATCATATTTTTAGTATAAGTTTTGAATATAAGAAGAAAAACTCAGATACGTAGAAAATATTAAAGAATTTAAACTAATCTTAGAACAAATTCTAATCATAGTGTTGTTCATATTCTAATCCATTTTTTTTATACAAAAGGAATGATTATTAGTTACTAATCATAGTGTTGTTTACCTTGGAGATTATAAGTTACTTGTGAAACGTCAAGATATGTGTTTTAAATATTTAAACTAAAAAAATAATTATAAAATATGTGAGATATATTCAATTTTTTTATTATTTATTAACGACCTTCAAGTGAAAACCAAAATGAAGTATTTTTCACTTTTTTAAATGCATTTTTGGTGTTGAACAACACTATTAGAATTTAATTCTAAGACTTTATGCAAAGTATTCAAACGTCCACTATTATTAGACTAACTCTAATGGTAAAAAAAGTTCAAATCACACACACACTATCTCTTATTACTTGAATTTTAAAATTACATTGCGCTCTATTAAAAAAATAAAATCGTATTACACATACTATCTCTTATTTTTTTTAATAACAATAAGTATAAATGAAGATTGAGTATGGTAGTGAATAACTATCACCAATTAATACTTTAAACTAATAGCCAGCTTTCAGTATCCTAGTATCAGTATTTGAATTTTATAAAAAGATTAAATAACATTTTAAACATTTTTACTATCAAAATTGAAATGATGTCTTACATTACAATATGTCATTTGAATATTTTTCTTCTTATTCCTTAATTTTAATAAAACAGTGACATTAGCAATGATAATATATATAATTATAATTTAATAACTGAATAGTAAGAACATTATGGATAAAAATATTAATAATATGTATTATATTTTCCTCATGGGTATAAAGAGAGAGTTGTGTTCTTTTATCGACTATGTATACGACACAGACATGGAGATAAGTATACATAAACACGAAAATAAGTATAATCTCTAAAGTGTAAAATACACGACGACACATATTTATATATTATATAATTATGAATTATATCAATTGAAAATAAAGATTTATGTACACAAATATGTTACAAATTTTTTTAGCATAAAGATGTTTCTAATGACGGATTCAAAATAATTTGTTATTCATTTTTATAATCATAATAAATAATTTTTACAATAAATTTAAGTTTTTAAACAATTAATATATTTTTCATTTTTAAAATTATAGTAAAACTATGTTAAAATTATTAGAAATTTAAAAGATATTTTTTAAACTAAAAATAAGTGTCAGTATTCTATATATGCAACACATACACACAATTTTAAGACATTTGTGTGAAGCTCATTATTTATAAAAGTTTATATTAAGAGTATAAAAACGTTTGATTCCCCTATCAATAAATACAATTTATAATCAAACTCAAGTCACAGTGATAACAATCAGAAGTAAACTTGTTGACAGAGATTTGTCTTTTTATTATTATATTATATGAAATATGAATCATGACCAATTTGAATAATCGATTCTTCTATAGTTCAAACATTGCTCTCTCTACAAAAGCCATGTAATTTTTTATAACGAAATTGGATTTACGTAAGGGTTTTCACGTGGCTTATGATTGTCACCTTATGCATCATTGTATAAATTTATGTCAATATATTTGGCATTAAAAATCTACCATATGAGAGTGGGGTATATCATATGATAAATGGTTCCATATACTATCATATAAGATGCCCTTATGATGAATTTCAAAAAGCTTACACCAATTATGTCTACTATTGTCCTGGTGTTGACATTCAAATTGACATGATGTTTATTTTGAATTATATTAGCTTTCAAATAAAGAAGAAGATGAAAAAAAAAGTGTTTTTAAAGTACTTTCTAATAAGATTTTAATATTTAAAAAATTCAATTTAACTAAACCTATCTTTTCAAAATCAAAATGATAATGGGGTCATATTTCTTAAGATATGAATTTTAAATTACAAAAAAAATGTCGACGACAAAATGTTACAAAAATAAATATATACAAGAATTAAAAAAATATTTTACTTCAATTTTATAACTTTTTTTCAAATAACATTTTCATTTAATTTAAACTACTTTTCTCTAAACCTATGTATAAAAACAAGTATTACAGTACCATTACACTAAACAAAAATCATGAAATAGAAACAAATTTTTGAAGACAAAAAATAATTAATTGTTATAGTGACTAAATTAGAAACCATTTTAAATACTAAAAAAAATTTGGTTTCTAAATTAGTTTCTATTATTGTTAAATAATTTTTAAATTGGTATATAATTAGCAAGGTTTTTTGCAACCAAATTTAGAAACTAAATAATTGCTAGTTTAGATACTAATTTAAAATCCATTTAACAATAATAGAAACTATTTTTTTTTAGGTTTTAAAATTATCTTTAATTTAGTTATTATATCAACTAATTATTTTTTATTTTTAAAATTGGTTTCTATTTCATGTTTTTTTTAGTGTTATAATAAAGACTAAAAATAAATATTATTTAAAAAAAAAAAAAATTAAATACATATCAAATTTTTAGTTTTTATATTATTAATTAATTAAAATTTATTTCAAAAGTAATTTTTAAAATAATTGCTAAAACTATCTATTTTAAACCCTAAAACCTAAATCAAATAATATAAAATATTTGACACTAGTAATATATCTGAGTCAAATTCTTTTAAGAGCGTGAAATGTGTGATAAAATAATTGTAATTATACAATACACAAATACTATAAAATATTATATTTCTTAAATACACACATGCACAAATAAATTTTGTGATTAAACATAGAATATCTCTTTGATGAATAATTGATTATAAATAATTTAACAATATATTTTCATTTAATCTTGGGAAAAAATTAATATTAGAAAAAGTTGCGTATAGAGTTGGTAAGAAAACGAGTTAATTAAATGTTCCCAGTAGTATAACACATAAGCATTTATGAAGAAAAGTGAGGGTGCATTAATGATTCGTGGGAAATGGTGACATTTTAATATGAATTGTAGATGTGACAATAAATGAATGATCAATGTAATTGTTTTATATGCTATTTCTATAAAAATTAAAAACAGGGAAACAGTTGCCAAATTTATTTTATGTTCATATGTGAAGTGAGACTCAAGCAACTCTTTATAGTTGCACAGTTGAAAACAAAAAACAAAAGAAAAAATAAGTGAAGTAATCTTATTCAGAAAAAAACTCTAATAAAAATGATTTTCTTAAGAAATCATAAAAAAAAAATCATATATTCATATTTACAAACACTGTACCCATAAATATACTTTTTACAGTACACATTTAAGAGTTTCAAAACAAACATTATGGTAAACAATTTATAACAAATAATTCATAAAGTTGAAGAGTGAGATGGTCCTCCAATGGAACATGGTCCCCTATATTCATTATTTTTTTTGTTGAATGTTAGGGTTAGTTTGGAGTCTGGACTTGTGCTTCGCTATTTTCACTGTACAAGACAACGATACACAAACACGGCCCAATAAATGCATAGATCCAATGTGTAATAGTTACCTTAGGTTAGATATATATTTTCTTTTCTCTATTTCTTTTTTTTTTATGTAAAATTAATTTTTGTTTTTAATTTAAATTGTTGGAACATTATTAATTTTCTTACGTGATAAATAAATTTTTAACATAAATTATATTATAATATTTATATTAATAATGAATCATATACAAATATTATAATATAAAGAAATTTATTTGTAATGTGAATAAAAAAATTAATAATAACTTATTTTAATAGTTTTTTTACTACAGTAAGAGTAAAATTTGTACTAACAAAAATTAATTTCACATTACATAAAAAAAAACACATTTAATCGCTTACTTTATTTCTTCTTAATTTTTAAATATAAGAAAATTAAAAAAAAATATTTAAGTATTTGGTATACATTAAAGAAAATATAATAAGAATAATATCCGATTTGTTTTCCCTATCAAGTTTTCTATATCTCATTCTAATAATGTTTTTTCAAGGGATTTTAAAACAATTTTTTCTCGGAATATTTTGAACTCTTGTTTGGAAAAAATACTAATAATGTAATTGTGAGTAATTTGAACAAGTTGTTATATGTGATGAATATAAGATAAATATTTAAGTTGTTAGACTAATTTTATCTTCTATATTGGATAATGGATAATGAATACAGGACAACGAAAATAAAGCTAAATTTACTACAATATTTATAAAAATTAATTAACTTAATATAATTATATTAATCTAAATATAAAAATAAAATTGAAATAATATTGATAATGCTGATAATTGTAAGAATGATAATAATTAATGATTAAATTTTTAAATATTTTATACTCGAAACATACACAAAAGTGTATGTTTAATTTATATGATAATATTGACTAATGTTTATACTTTACAATAACAATAATAAAGTAAAATTTATTTACTTGTTATTTTTAATTTCAGAGACTTATCTAACAATGCATTTCAAGACTATTGTCACAACCTCTTAACTCTTTTGGAGAATAGAGTACTTTTTTATTAGTATGCATCGAGTGCTTTGAGATTGAACCTTTTTAAGCCCATTACACATACATGACTCTTGTTACACGCCCTTATATTGAATACTAATCATCATACTTCCCTTTCATTAACTATTTAGGAGCTCATAAACTAAATGCAAACTTCTTTAATAACCCACAAACTAAAGGATTAGATCATTAATTATGTCAACAACAATTGATTGGAGTTTAAAGAGGGAGCGCAAATACTTGTTTTCTTATAACCAGTGAGAAAAAGTAGGGATGGCAAAGCGGGGCGGGCCGTGCGGGCCGGTCCGCGACCCGCAGGTAAAAAATGCGGGGTGGATTGACCTTTTCAACCCGCTAACCTGCATTAGTCCGCCCCGCATTAGCCCGCAACCCGCGCAGGCCAGTAGCGGGACGGGGCGGGCTAGCCCGCAAACGTGAAGCAATCATTTGTACTTCTAGTTGGAAACATGGATTTTCTAAAGGTAATTCGATTATTTTATTTTATCTTATTTTTATTGTTTTTTTATCAGCAATAAATAAGGATTGAATAACATGAACCAAACCTTTAATTGAGCCAAAAGTTATCTTATTTTTATTGTATTATTTTTATGAAAAATTAATTAATTAATTGTCATTGTTTTAATATATGCAGATGACGGGGAAAATTATAATTATGAAAAAATGGATGAAAGTTCTTCTAGGGTGACATCCAAATGGAAGAATTTCAATAATGTTTATGTTTAATGTTTTAGAATTAATGTTTATGTTTAATGTTTTAGAATTAATGTTTATGTTTAATGTTTTAGAATTAATGTCTATGTTTAATGTTTTGGAATTAGATATTTTTAATGTTTTGAAAGTGGAAGAATAGTGATATTTGATATTTATCTTAATGTTTAATGTTTTTATGTTTGACTAGATTTGAAAAGAAAAAAAAAATAGGTTTGATAATAACAAATATATATGTTTAATTTGACAATTTTTTAAGAACAAAATGTAAAAAAAATAAATATTTAATTTTAAAAAAAAAGAACACGGACCAGCCCGCGAACCAGCTCTTATGCGGGGTGGGTTGGGAATTCTAGCCCGCAATAACTTTGCAGGACGGGTCCCATCTTGCATTTTTGCAGCCAAACGTGGGGCGGGCCAATGCAGGACGGGCTGGCCCGCTTTGCCATCTCTAAGAAAAAGTATCCAAGAGTGAAGAATATGATATGCTGAATCCCCCTATGTTGAACCTTCGGCTTGACCAAGATACTTAGAGTCGCAGTCCCAACCACGGTCGCCACAAGTTGTGTTGCAGCAAACAAAAATGAGTGCCATGCATTCCCGCTTTAGCAGGTGCCTACATACATTCAGAAATTTCAGAATACCCCCAGAACCAGTAAAAATATGAGTATCTTTCAATTTTACTTCAAAAGGGATTCAAACATTTCATCGGATTAAAGGCGTAACAGTGAAACTTCTTTCACCCACACATCATAGATGCATTGATATATGTGGACACAGGAACAGATATACATGTTAGAATTTAATGGTATGGCATGGACACTTGCAAATAATAAGAGTGAACTCTGCGAGGTGCACTATTACCAAGTGTTAAGGAACTACTTTAGCATTTCAACAAGAAAGTGGCTTACATTAAATATAAAAAATTCAAATGTAGCAAAAGAATACTAATTTAATTTCATGCATGGAGAAAAATAGAGAGAAAAGACGGTCATAATAATATTGCATCTTCTGATTTCATTAATCTGCGAAGTAGCAACTAAAAAATTGCAATGATCAAGACTGGATTCTAAACAAGGCATACTCACAGACAAACTTTTTCAAAACTGTAGAAATTATAGGGTTTAGGCAGGAAGAGAAGGAGGCTTTCAATAATACTCCATTACATTGATATAATGTCTAATGATGTATCAGATGTGATATAAAATACTAATCCAAGCGACCTATTTACTGATACTGATAATTAAGTATTGGGTAGCATTAGGCCTAGCTTTAAAATGACGAGATAGAGTAATATTCCTTACACAAGCACAAACCCACAAATAGAATAACACTGCCCGCCCACCCTAATTAAAAAAGAAACGGGAATCCAGTTAAGAAACAAGTCCTAAGATTGCCTCCTCAATCAGATGAATAATTGATTCAATAATGTTTTAAATATCTATTTTAAAGAAGTGTAGAGATAATCTAAAACACTCAAGATAATCCAACACCCTTTCTCAAGCTAAAGTAGCATGAACAAGGAGGAAGAGATAACAATGTCAGGATGCACAATGGCCATTGGAAATATGTAAAATGGAAATCCTAGGATAGGAAAAGATTTTCCATATTCATTTTCAGAAATATCATGATGCAGTAAATTAGGTAACAAGATAAAGTAAATTATGCTCAGTCAGTTTAATATAATCTAGACCCATCAACGAAATTAAGTGCTGATTAAAAAAATCGACAAATTTAGGTAACAAGACCAAGTGATAGACCAAAATTGATGGCGGAACAAAATATCGATTGACCAGAAGCATGAATTCATGAAAACCAAAATCTACTGGGATTGACAGTATGCCAATTGGTTGGATTACTAAATTCTTTGAGGTACAAGAAATTTATTCATTCCATAATCTACAATAAACATTTATGAACATGGAGGGTGTTGTAATACATTGGTTCTATGTTCGGAGCAAACATTGAGAGTCATTTTCCATAGCTTTGATCAAAAGATTTGAAGACGGCTAAGGTAGCTGCGTGAAGGGTTGACTACCTTGACGCAAGAAATGCAAACTGAGATGGAAACCTGCATAAAAAAAACAGAGACGCTCAAGATGAAACAAGGGATGGACCAGCGGCTAAATTTTGGCGAAACAATAAAAAGTGACAAGAACTTCGATGACAATGTATCAAACGTGGTGCTGACAAGACCTGTTCTTAGGCAAGAAAAATGAGTAAGTACAGCAGAATTATAAGCTAGAAACAAAAACCATCCAACATCTTGAGCACCTCACAATAACACAAAGCACATCGCAAATTTAAATGTCGAAAAAATAAACCTAAGTTGCGAGTACCAGGATTAAAATGTTGAAAGAATACAAGGAAATACAACCCAATCAAAATCCACCAAAACTCTACATTACCCATTAGCAATTCCTAAACAATCACCATAATTGCAGTTGATGATTGCCTCCATGGACCTGGCCACAATCTCATTTAACGCCTACGACTACGCGTCTTCTTCCTCCGGCTGCTCTTATCATCCGAGTCAGAGTCGGAAACAGAATCTGTATCGGACTCCGACCCTGAAGATGAACTATGACTCCTCCTGCTGCGTCTTGATCTCTCCCTCTGCTTCTTCTTCCTCCTCCTCCGCCTCCGTTCCTCCTCCGAATCAGAACTCGAACTACTCTCAGAAGAAGAATCCGATCCAGTGACAGAAGATGTAACACTGCCACTATCACTCTCACTCTCAGAATCATAACGACGACGCTTCTTTTCACTCTTCTTCTTCTTCTTCTTCCTCTTTCCCTTCTCCTTTTCCTCCTTAACATCACCATCAGGAACATCGCCATCCAAATCCAAATCATACGCGACAGGCGCATCGACCCTCGGTCTCAGTTTAGGGTCTTTAAGCTGTTGCGTCCGCGAAGGCCTTGAAATATAAACCCTCTCGTTCTTGCACTCGTAAGTCCAGTGTCCGCTCTGGAAGCACTTCTGGCACTGCGCAGCGCCGCCGGAAGCGGATCTCGAAGGCTTGAGATCCTTCCTTTCGCCCAATTTCACGGCCTTCTCGGTACTCATCAGATACATCTGCCGCTTTGCCTCCCTCTTCTCCTGCCATCGGCTCGGCCCCTCCTCCTTCTGCCCGTAGGCATTCACGTTCCGCGCAGCCGCCGCCGCCGCCCGCTCCGCCTGCGCACGGCTCAGCCCCTTTGCCGCAGTCAACGCCGCCGCCTTAATTCTGTCCGCCGCGGCCTGAGATTTCTCCTCGCTCTTATTTGAAGACATACTGAATACCGCTATCTATCTTCAAATTTGTATCTTATCACTGACAAATATTGGAATAACTCTCTCTTCGCCTTTCTTTTGTAGATTCCGGCGACGCATATACAAGGAGAGGCTAGGTTTTACAGTTTCTTTCTCACAACGAGATGGTGAAACTAGAAAATGGAAATGGCAAAGGTGTTTTTGTTTGAGAAGGGTGGGTTGGGCCTGTACTCGAATAAATTAGGGCAATTGCTTCCTGCACCATATTTCTGCACCCAATTCCAGTAGAAAATGACGAAAATGCCCTTAATGTATTCTTTTTGGTATTACTATTTTTTTATTCGGAATGGGCTTTTGATTTTTGTTTTGGAAACATAAAAAGTTTTTCATATCTACTTCAGACTGTATTATTTTTAATTCTAGATTTTCATTTCCGAAATAAAGGATATTTTCGGAATTTTAAAATTGTGTTGGCTGCAGATTCAAAAATATTGGATGTAGGAAGAATTTGGTCACTATTCAGCCGCAAACAACTCGGGGAGTTGCTATTTACACCCATACACCATTTTTTAATTTTATTTCCTTGAATCTGTACTCCCCCATTTTATAAATAAACCACCACCTCTGACCAGAGTGCAGGTTCTACGCTTTTATCACTAGTATATAGGTGTTACTTGTTTTCTTCTCTATACTTATCCTATTTTAAGGAATTATTCTCCAACCCTTTCTTAAGTCCATCCAAAGAAGGGTCTCAACCTCGTACAACATATTAATTATTTTGTGCAGGTGGCTTCATTCGGTTGCAAGATTTTTACCGTGATCTCGCAAAACCTTTTGAGATATTCCTTCAATCACTCAAAACTTTATTTTCTTACATCAAATGTATCACTTAACTTTGATGACTTTACAGTGTTGGTTGTGAATTGGTCGATAAAAAGACGAAGAAAGTCATCAAGACACTGTATTGCTCTATCAGGAAGGTTATTGAACCAGTCTGAAGTTGTACCAGCCAATGTGCTGGCAAAACTTTTAAATTGTACTTCATTAGAACTCGGTTGTTCAACATTTAAGCTCGAGAAGTCTTAATGTGAGAACTAGGATCCTAGCTACCAGTTAATTGAGTAATCTTGGACATCATGTGACGGATAATTATGGGTATGGGCTCTTCCATTGCATCCCAAGAAAAATTCCAAATAGGTATAATTCTTTTGGTAAAAATATATTAAGTATCTTAATATATTTGGCTCCGAGATTGACGCTCTCTTCTCTCTTGCCAGTGGTGTTGTGGGAAGCAACATTCTATTCCCATTCTCTTTATAAAACTTCTATTAGTGAGGTGGGAGTGAGAATTCGATTTGTTTAATACTTTTTTATTAAAAGGTTTATGAGAGGGATTTGACCACAAATCTCATTAAACTTAGAAATTATATCTAATAATTTTGTACTTACCTATATTTTATGACTTCTTGAAGTTTACCTGATATGTTTCTTATTAAGGACAAATTATATTTATATTTTATGTTAACTTTTCAAAATTGAAAGTCGCGAGACTAATATTGATTAATTAATGTATTTGTTAAGTTAAGAAAATACAAGTGAGTCAAAATATCATGGCAGAATGAAAGAAGATGGAAAGTTAGCCCCAATCAGAACACTGTATTATAATTATAATTAATTCACACTGCAACTTGTAGCTCCTATCCCAATCAAATACAAATATGATCAAATCTAGTATAAGAAATAAGAAATCCAATCATATTTCACTCTTTTTATTAATTACAAATTGACACCACTAAAAAAGTAACAAACACGTAACTAACTTTTCAAAAAAATACTTTTCACGGGATATATTTTGACTAAAAAACCAGGAAATTTGAATTCAGTAAGAACAGTGATGACGGTTGAACAGAAGAAATCTAGGAAATGGAGAACCTTCTCCTTCTGGGCTTGGTCAAGTCCACGGGGGCATCGTCAATGTGTGACGTGTCCTTAGACCCATTCTTGAACGGGTTCAACTTGCTCAGTTTCTTCGACATGGACGACAAAAACGTTGGCCTTTTCACAGGCGCACTAGTTTCCTTCCCAGACGACGACGTTCCGTTACCATTTTTCTGCATATCGGTAATGTACATTTTCATCTTCATCAGCTCCGATCGCAACTCCTCGTTCTCCCTCACCAGCGACACGTCAGCTTGAAGCTGTTTCTTCTCCACTGCCGCCGCTCCCGCCTCCTTGTCCTCCGCCGCACCACTCCTTAGGTGTAGTTGGTCGTAATACAGCGCGTGAAGGACGATCTGCAACGGCAACCGCTTGTTCTTCGACGCGTGCACACGCGCCTCGTATGATAGTTTCAGTGGGTCCATTACACTGCACACCTTCTCCTTCTCTATCTCGTCCAGGTTCGGGTGCGCCTGCAACAACACGCGTGTGGAGTTAGTTAGTTAGTTACTTGATCACTGGTTAGGTTTAGGTTAGATCGTGCCTTTCCTAAGTTACTTACTTGTATGGTTAATCGCATTTTGGACAATTTTTTAACTAATTATTAATTTAGGTATAATTTAAAATATAAATTTAGATAAATTTTTAAAATAATAACTGCACATTGATTTATATATAGACTTTTTTTTTATCATTATATCTTTTTATTTCTGCACAACCTTTTTTGCTGATATATCAAAGTTACTGTAAAGAATTTTTAACATTAAAAGATTATTTAAAGTATCATTTCTAATATCCAGAAATTTGTATATATGCTTTATACTCTATTAGAAGAGAGAATGATGTATTTATTTGATTATATACTTGAAATAAATAAATAAATAATCAATTATATCCTGAGAATGCTCTGTTATTCTCTGTTAGGTAATTTCTAAAGTAAAACACATTACATAACTAATTTTTTAAGTATTAGATATCATGTTAATTAATTTTCTAAATTATTTACCGAATGTTAGTGACATAACAACAATTGAACTGATAGATATTCAATAATTGAAGCACTAGTTATGCAATTTAATTACTTTAAGAGCTTAAAGAGAAAGAATGATAGTGAGTAAAAAAAGAAAGAAAGAAAAACTTAAAATACTAAATTAAAGATTAATTCAAATAATTTAACCTTAATTTTAAATGTGTTAGTATACTGGTAGTTATTCAGTATGGTGATTAAAAAAAAAAACTTGCAGACTATTAGTTAATTAGTTTAATTCCAAAAGGTGTCCTTGTTTAGTTAATCCCTCTTTTGGGGGGAACTTGATGACAATGACATAGTGTGTACCTTGAGGTAGATATCAACGGCACGGTATAGATCGTCGTCGGATTTTCTAGCGCCTCCGGGAATGAGGATGGAGATGCCGTTGAACTTAGAGATGGGGAGTTCGCCGTAAGCGGCGATCTCAGCGAGGTATGCGTCGATGGTTTTGGCCACGCGCTGCATCGAGGGGGAGAAGTGTTCGTTGAAGTTGGCGCCTGCGTTGAACACCGTTGTGCTCTTCTCCTTCTCCACAAAGCCGGATATGATCCTCCTCACGCTGTCCAGATCCAAGAGCCTCTCTCCGTCGTAGGTGAACGTAAGCACAAGGAGGTCGTCCACCGTCACGTGCTCCAGGATCTCTGTGACCCGCTTCTCTAGCTCGCGCTTGCACGCTGTCGACGCGCGGAGATAGATCGCGCACCGAAGGAGGCAGCAGAGAAAGTTGATTGGAAACGCCGCTTTCTCTGCCGGGAAGAGCGGGACTATAGACTGCAGAACCTCGCGTTGTTCGCTTTTTCTTGACTCCGAATCCGAATCACCGGAATGCGCCGACAGGATTCCTCTTCCGCCGCCGCTGTGGTCGCGGACGAGCTCCCGCAGCGCTCGTTCGGTGTACGTGATCAACGCTCCGGCGACGGATAGATACCTAGCGCCTCGCTGTTTCATGGCGGCAATTACCTTTGCGAATGAATTTACGTCGAGCACGGCGAGCTCCTCCGTCCACCAGTTCGGCGGCGACTGGCTCGGAAAGTTCATCTCGCGGCAAGCCTTGGAGCTGATTACGTCAACGCAGCGGTCAACGACGTTGATTTCGGTGGCCAATGGGAGAAGCTGCCGGCAGGACTTGAGAACCGCGATGGCGCTGTGGAGAGTGGAGACACCCACCTGTGAGAGAAAATCCTCCGTTCTTCCGGCAAGGTTTCCGTCGCAATACTCGTCGGTCATCTGGAGGAATACGGCGGCGCAGTGCAGTGGAGCGACGTTGTGAACGGTGATCTCGAAGTTGACGCCGTAACAAAACTTCACTACTTTCTCGAAAGCTTCTTGGCCTCCAGGTATGTTGGTGAGGTCTATTCTGGTTAAGTCACTCTCCTCTGATTCCATTATGACCTTTCTGATGGAGTTGCTTTTTGCGGCCAGAATAAACTGTTAACAAATCCAACACTTACAAATTCAATACCCAAAATCACATATATAAGAAGAATTGATGAAGTTCCTTGCAACAGTGCAAAATTTTGGTACCTTGTGGAGAGAAAAATTGGCTTCTCCCACTGCAACAATAACATCGGTTGGGATTTCTGGGGAGAAAATCCTGCAACAACAATTGATTCATGAAATTTAATCTCATAACAACTAACATTAACACAACTCACTAATTGATTCTTGAAACTGTGCACAGGAGAATAAGTTAAGTCGTGAGAATATTGAAAATGAAGGAGCCGAGTGGTGTTTACCATTGCCCGGTTCTCTCCATGGCATGGGATAATCTGGTGGGGCTGGGGGTTGCCATGGATGATGTAGTTGGTTTTTCGTGGTCTGAATAGATTAGGGGTTTGAGAGTAACAGCGGGTTATATGGCGTGCTTGGTTGTTGCTATAAGGAGATTGTTTTTATTCCTGTACATTCATTTCATTACGGTGACTGTTGTCTAGTAATGAGTTGAGTTTGTCACTGTGGTCCAAGTCTGGCATGCTTTCTTTTCACTGGCTTGTTGTTGTCTTATTTATCCTTTCATTAAAGTGATTCTTTTTAAGCTCAGAGTATCACACTCTTCATAACTTAAATTTAAGACAGTTCATAGATTTTTAATTCGAAAAGGGAGTAGCACAGATGATAGATATGAAGAGAAAAAGAAAGGTGAATAAATTATATAAGATAAGTAGGTAATTTGAAAGATGAGGAAAAAAGTAAACTAATCATGTATGATACAAAATTAGTATATATGTATTACTCTTATCTAATGATATTCCATGTTTTAATTCCTAGCCTCAGAAAATTATTAGATGATTCTTAACAATCATTATCCACACAATGATATTTTAATTTTTATAGTTAAAAAAATTGAATGTATATCATATGAAAACTGTTCTACACGAGTTCAGTGACTCCCAATAAACTTTCATTGGTTAACCTGTCACCGTCAAGGACACAATATTCACAGCAATGAGTTGCTTCTGAAAAAAGCAGCTGTTTGCCTTTGCTTCTTTCTACTCAAACTCATGTTTAGAGGCTATTGACTCGAACCAAGCTCACGGTTAACCCGCTAGCTGCTTCCATACAAGTGGGAAGTTTGAAATTGACCTTTAGCAATGAATTTTTTTTGTAGCTACACGACCTCTATTTGCTACTATTTTTTTTCTTCCTGAGGTTATCTTATTCTGTTTCCTTTTTCTTAACCTTCATTTTCTGTTTTTCACTTTCTAGAATTTATTCTTTAATGTTTAGGATTTCTGGCGTGTAGCTTTACTTCCCACATAATTTGCACATGGGAAGCTTGGAAAGTTATCCAGATTGATCAATAGTACTTGCCAAAATTATAGTCCACACAGGATTGGTTTAGTGGTTATTGATTCAAAGCTGAAAGTCGGTGGGTTATTACCAAGCAGAAGAAAGAATTTGGTGGGTTAACCCTGTAAATAGCAAGCAGAAGAAAAAAGTTAAAAGATGAAAGAAAAAAAGCTTGCATTCATATCATATTTGGGCGAATCATTCATTCATGAACTCCTAGGAATTTCGAGTTACCATATCCAGCTTGTTAGATTTTGTTATTCGCCCCCTCAATTATAATTCTCATTGAGAGAGACAAAAAATAACAAAACATGAGTTGACCTTAATCATGTCGTCGATTATGGACTTCTGTATAATGTAACATTAAAATAATAAAATAATGTCTACCTCAATATTTGAGTGTGACAAAATGTTCCTCTCGCTGATAATCCTAACTAGATGAAGTATCAAAAGTGATAAAAAGAAAAGATGTGTACCAAAACCAATTAAATGCAGGAAGGAAAACTGGTGCTTGATATTATATGTTCAAATTTAATGTCACCATCCTAAGAAAGAGAAGAAAAAAAAGCACATTATTGAGCACCGTATAAAGTTCAATGCTAAAAATATTAGCATAGAAAAGCTTAATAAACAAGTTTCAACTCCTAGTAAAATAGGCAAGGAGTAAAATAGACAATGAACTGTGATTCGTACTCATATTACTAAACGGATTTATTCCGTCTGTACCTAAACTAAGTCGGATATTTTTTGATTCTTTACCAAACTCTGAAAACTCGTCATCAAATTTTTATATTGAATAGAATCAGCTGGATGTCGGTACATTCCATCACATTTCCTCTCATCTGTATGTCATTTAAGATTTTTAGCATCATTTGTGTTTGAAAACAATCACTTCATCCTTAGAATGATGGGGAGATACCACATAACCTTCATTGGGGTCCATGTTTTTTTATCTCTTCAATAGTATCATAATCTTTTTGTTTCAACTTATAACATGATAACTCACACCTCGGACAATTTTTCAACAATTTAAAATATTTCCTGTATAATTTACAATCATTAGGACATGCATGTATATCTTTTTATACTCCATACCCATCAGATAAAACATTTTTTTGGCCTCATAATTACGATTAGGTAGAGTATTTCCCTCTAGAAGCATATCCTTCAACAACTGAAGCAATTCCGCGAAGCTTTTATTAGTCCATCCATTTATTGTCTTCAAATTCATCAATCTTAACACCGCTGAAAATCGTGTAAAGTTAGTTGATCCAGGATACAATGGAGTCTTTGCATAACTTGGCATACGTTCATATCCATGCGCTTCTGCAAAAGACTCATCTCCCACATCATGAATCATGTCCTCCAATCGATCATCATGTACTTCACCATGTAATGCATCGGATCCCACATATTCTTCAGATACGGAAACACGTGGTAAATTCAAGAATTTACAATGCCATGTCCAAGTTGTATAAGATCAAAGAAACTCATCACATAGAAGGTGCTCCATGATTTTCTTAACATTCAATCTCCTTCCATTCAAACAATTAACGCATAGACACCTAATCTTTACTCCATCATTACCACTATTATTGGCATTACGTTGAACAAATTGTATAAATTCTTCTACTCCTCTTTAATACTCAACACTTATGCGAACATAATTAATCTAATTTTGATCTATTATGTTCTGTAGTGGTCATTCAGATGTTTACTAATGATTGTAAAATCTCACATTTGTCGAGGGTCGAACACCCTCAGACTCAATACCAACATGTATCAATTGCTGAGAGTTGAACATCTTTGGACTCAATAGAACAGGTATCAATTATCGAGGGTCGAACACTCTCAGACTCAATACCAACACGTATCAATCGTCGATGATCGAACACCCTCAGACTCAATACCAAAACGATAATTCTATTTTAACCTAACAACTAACATAATATAAATTAATAATAAATACAAATTATAATAAATAATAAATATACTAATTAAAATCATTAAATTAATTATAAATAGTAAATAATATAAAACTATCTACAATCTAATAATTTAATAATTCTACTCGAACATAAAAACTAAAAAAAATTAGATTAAAAATTTAAAAAATATAAATTATAATAAATAAAAAATAAAAAAAATTTATAACACTAAAAAAATATTAAAAAAATTTAAAACACCACCAACCTTGTGAGTGAAGACAATGGTGGTGGTGAAGAGCGAAGACAATGGCAATTGCACTGACAGCAACGAAGAACCAAATGGAGGCACAGTGAAAACCCAAAGAACAACGTGCAAGGCAATGAAACATTAGTAGGTATCAAAACCTTCACAACAATGGAGAAAATAAAAAAAATAAGAGAAACAAAAATAAACAAATAAACAATGGTGAAGAAGAAGTAGAGAGCTCGAAAGAAACTTACACAATGGCTCGAAGATGGCAATGGTCCGAAAATGACAATGACTCGAGATGAAAAAGAAGCATAAAGAGCAAAGAAGAGGAAAACAAAACGTCAGAAGATAAGAAAATATGAAAGCGTATCTTACGCGCAATGAATTAGTGTAGTAAAAAGACTTTAAAACGGCATTTATGGAGTAAAGTCATCATTTTAGTCCAAAGCGTTTCATAAAAAAAAGGCGACTTTATCGTTTTAGACGAATTTAATTTCAAAAATATCACCGTGTAGAGACAACGTCTATTCGTAAAAATGTTATAAATGTATTCTCATAAATGAAATTTTTATACTAGTGGACATATATATTCATCTCTGGTCTCTATGTGATCCTTAAAAATTAACAAAGTTAAATTGATTTAAAGAGTACCCTTGCAACGATTTTTTTTAAACCAAACCAATAACATTAAATAGTAATGTAACAAAATATATAAATATTTATGTTTATATACTAAGTAAATTGGTGTTTTGGATACTGCGCATCTTGCTTCTATTTTTATATAAAATTAAAATATCCCTTAAATATTTTAATTAAATTATTTATTTTTAATCGATAAAAAAAGTACTAGAATAGTAGTAACGTGCATTAATATACCACTGCTATTTCATTTATATTTGTTGGATTGAATAGTTTTTTTCTCATTTTTTATTAGAGTCATGCATTATATAATTTTGTTTGTTTTCTTGTTTTTATTTAATTTTTTTCTTTAATTACTTTCAATATAACTTTTTAGAATATTTACCTTTTGTTTTTTCTTTTCATAAATTTTGGAGAGTCTACGTTTATTTTTCAAAAACTAATTATGAAGAATTGGGTGGAAGATGGCGATGGGATGTGAAGTGCATGGGAGGAATTGAAACGGCAACATGCACATGCATGTATTTGAATTCAGCAAATTAGGGCAGCGTATCTCCTCCACACAAAAAAACAAGTGGCTGTGACGCTTCGACAGCGACAGCAGAATGATATTAGGATACAGATGCGCCACGTCAGCCGTACACTCCACATTGTCTCTGTCTAATCCACCGTGGATCCACCATCTTTCTTATCCATATTTATACCTTTTTTTAATAATATAAACCCTAATATATAATATATATATTTTTCATTATTATGTACCTAAATATTATAAATGACTGTTCATGTTAAAAAATGGGTTGGAGAGAACGAATTCTTAGCCTGAAGTTTCATTTTTTTAAATTATTTTTAATAAATTGGTTAGTCGAACTTTTATGGAAGTGTTAATTCTTTAATTCTTGTAATTAAAAATAAATAATTTGAAATATTTTATTTAATAAATAAATTATTAAAATTAAGGTTAGAATTGTTTAAACAATGGTAACCAATTATTAGTTTATAATATAATAACTTTAATTAATTTTATGAATTTGAAAAATGAGCAAGTTATATTAAAAGTGAAATGATTATTTGTAATATTTGATAATAGTTACATTTTAAACTGATTATTTTATAAATGATTTTGTTAAAGTCCGAGAGATAGTATCGTTAGGGTCAATCACACTTGAAGTATTGTCTATTTTGAAAGTTTGTCCATTTTGAAAGTAGGTGTTCCGTCACGGTTTTGTCCTTAGAAAACATTCCAGTAGGTTGACTCCTGAGCAATGTGAGACTATATTGGTGGTACCGAAACAGATTTAATTAATGCTTAAACTTTATAATGTTATAATTGAAGATATTGCTAAATTATATATATATATATATATATATTTTGTTAAGTATGTTTTTTAATTGTTAAATATTTTGTATCGGTCTGAACCACGTCACTCGATATGGAAGTCGCTCGATCGAATAAAACTAATGCATCAAGATAAAATAAGGAGATACACAACAAATCTACTTAACAAATAATGTAACACGCGATAATTTCAATAATGTTGTTTAAGCCAATATATACATTAAGAACGGTTCATAAACGAAATAACTCAACATAAACACATTACTTTATTTTCACTAAGCGTACCTATAGAACACACATTTACAATAGTGACAGGTTGTTTGTTCTTTTCTCCATTCCCCTTATAATTATGAAGTCTTTGATTGTTGGAGATTCCATGTCAAATAGATATTATACAATTTCGTAGTATATAAATGAGTGCAAATCTCACCTTATAAGTCAGAATCATTTAAAGTTTATACTAACATGTGTTGGTTGGACTTATCAAACTATTTGTTATTGACTAGAACATTTATAGTGTTAAAGTGGATGTAAATCTCACCTTATAATCAATTTTACAAGATTAAATTATATTTAAAGTGAGTTTATTTTTTTCCATACACTTAGTATGCCTCTGGCTCCATTTTCTTCAACATTGTGCATCCAATATATGTTATTATCTCCCTATATTGTTTGAAATTTCTCCGAGATTATAATTGCCAACTTAGTCTCTTGATACATGCCACATCAATCTCCTCCTTTCTAATTATATCTCTTAAATGTCTATCTTTCTCCTTTCCTCTTAGTCTTAAGCCTCTAGAATTAAAGCTTGTGATTTTCATTGTGTCCTATCGTTATTCCCTTCCTCTGTTTTCTGTTTACTATTATTGTTTCTCACTTCCATTTCTTTAATTCACATTATTATCTTCTCTTTATCCACTATATGCATGAAGCTTACATCAGTTTTCATTAAATCGATAATCTCGATGATGGATTTTTATGTAATGCAATCTCGTGTTTTAAATATTTTTTATTCGTCTTTTATTCTAATTATTTTAGCATAACAAAATTTCTTATTAAAATCAAACTAATATACATCAAACAAAAAAAATATTTAAATGGAAATTAAACTTTATTAGTTAATTTTATTTTAAACATAAAATATCAAGATTTCTTAGCTAAAGAATAATTTGTGTAATTTAAGCAAATAAAAGAGGAATGTATTACACGGATAAAGATTTATATTTTAGGTTGTTAAAAAAAAATCATATTTATACACTTTTTTTTATATTATTTTTCTATTTACCTTTCAAAACACAAGCTGAAGTCATATGTGTTTTAATATATTTTTTAATTAAATTAATAATTTTATTGGGTATGAAGTTATGTTTAGTTGGTGAAGTTAATCGTGTCCCATTTTTATTTATAGATATCATTGTACTTGTAATTAGTGTGCAACATGACAGAAATGAAAACTTAATAGTTGTCTGTGTGATGTAAGTTGCATTTGACGACCAAATCACGTTAAATCCTATATTATTTATTCTTTTACAGTTGATTTGTGATTATATATTTCGCATGCGTTTTTTCCATCAACAACAGTCTCATTTTTTGGTACAAAAGTTAAAATATTCTGAAAATATGTCCCTCTCTCAAAATTATGTATGCTTAGATCGGTGGATTATTTATGAGAGGAAGGAATGGGGAAAGAAGAAAACGCGTTTATGAAATATTTTTCTTCATTTGATATTTTATAATTTGTTAAATAAAATGGGGAAAGCCAGAAAAGGCAAATATTCATCCAATAGTGAAGAGAAAAATAAAATGTAGTGAACTTTCTAAAAGAAATTAAAATTCTTCTTCTTCCTTTTATATATATATATATATATATATATATATTTATGTTCAGAAATATTTTATAAGAAATTGTTTATTTGTTTTTTATTTCTTTGACTTTCTTTATTAACTTAGATATACCTTGGTTGGATGAAATTAGTATTTTTTATATATAAAACAACATATTTTAAGCATAATTTCCGTAGAAAGTGAAACAAATAGAGAAAAATTTAACATGAACGTATCATTGATTTTGACGTACTCCAAATAATTCAAACTATCATTAATTACAATTGAAAAAATTGCACTAGAACCAAGAACATGTATGAGAGATAAGACATAAGTTTGTAGAATTGTCTACTTTATTTTAAAATCAATTCTTTTTATTAGCACAGGCAAGTCTAAACGCTGTGTTTCTACCAAGTCAAGTAATATTTACGAAGAATGAAAGGTTCGGATTCTTTCTGTTTGTATATTTTTTAAATAATTATTTAATATTTTCAGAAATAATTTACAAAATTTTAATTAATTTAAATTTATACAAAAATATCTTATATTTTATTAATTAAATATATTTAAATATAAAAATAAATTTGTAAATTTAAATTTTAAATTTTAAAAAAAAATACAAATTCACTTACATCAGTTACAAACTTTATTAAATTTTCGTTACAGATTCAAAATATATATATATATATATATATATATATTAATTGAAATAATCTCATTTTTTTCATATTTTTCTTTCAAATCATTTTAAATTTCTTCTCTCAAATTTTCACATTTATCCTCTCTGATTAAAATAAATCATTATAGTCCTTTGAAAGGATAGAAGAGAAAGGGTTCCATGTAAGTTTAGATTGGGGTGGAAAGAAAAAGAAGAAAAAAGAAGGAAGAAAGAGATAGAAAAGTGGGTGGGTTTGCACTAAGAGAAGATGAATGAAAAATAAGAAAAAAGTTTGTATGAGATAATATATGACTAAGAAAATAGAAAAATTTGTGTTACGTAAAATATTACTAATATATTCCTGGATTATTTTTTTAAGAGTGTGGAAATTACATTTGAATGGTGAATAATTATGTATATGAATTGTAAAAATATATTTAGAAATATTTATTATAATTTTAGAATTATATATATATATATATGTAAAATTGGTGAAGTTGTTTGAAATTTAATTATAAATATGACTATAAATCCATTTAAAAATTTGTAATTACTAATAATAATGATAATGTAGTTAAAGTCAGAGAAATAAAGTGTTGGTGATGTAGCTATTTTATTAAATGCTTAGAAGTTTTAAAAACATCATAATATAATGATTTGAAGGCTCCATAAATTTTGAGTGCCCTACTAAAACTAAGTGAGTGTTATCTATTTTAGTGCTTCCCTTGGTTGGTATTAAAAGAAATAAAGTTGACATTTGTGTTATGTCTACACTCCACTTTAATCTCAACAATGTGAAATGACAACTTCAAATTGACATTAACATGTCTAGAACGAAAATTACATGGCCTTTGTGCCATGTTACAAACAAGGTAAATGTTAATTTAGTGAGTGAAAATAATGTTCGGTGTTAGAAATAATTGATTACATCCAACATAAACATAATCTATGGGTAAAAGTTACTTTTATATAGTCCCTCCTTTCATCCAACATTAATCTATGTATGTTATGGAATTTCATTTATTTTTTACTCCAAAATTTGAAAACAATTTCAATAATCAATGAATTAAGAGAAAGAAAAACAATTTTCCCACTCATAAAGAGTATTTATCATTTTGTCACAATTTCTTCAAAATAATTTACAAGTTGAAGGACAAATTTGTAATTCAAATTATAAATTCAAGAATAAATCGATAATTGATTGCACATTTGACTCATTTCTCCTCGTAAGGATTGTCACCAAATATGGAGGTTGATGAGACTAGTTATAAGAAGGGGTAATGAAAGAAAGAGGAAAGGGAAACACGATTATAACATATCATGCAAGATGTTCAGTAACTACATGGTAAAAATCTGGTGCCAGTAGCTATCACAATTTTTTAAACATTTTTTCATTAGGATACCAAAGAGACTTTCTTGTGTTCGAGGATTTTTTTACTCAAATTTTAATAAAGAACTTTTGGTTATCTCACATAATATCTTTGAAGGATTATTGATTGAATTATGATGTAGATATTTTGAAAAAGCAAGATAGTGATAGAATTCGAAAAAAAAAAAACTTATCTCACTCAAACTCAATGAGATAAGTAAGATGATGATTAGTCATTATTAGTCTAATTTATAAGATGAGAATATAAAAATGTTAGAAATTAAGAAAAAATTTACGTCACTCAACTATACGAGAGAACTAAGTATAGAGAATCATCACTTATGATTTAACTCCTACGATAAAAAAAACTCTAAGAGAAAAAAAATTCTCTATTCCTGCTTAGAGTAATCATTAATGTATCACAAAAGAAATAACATTTTAGAATAAGCAAAATAACAAAGTTACTCATAACTTAATGTATGATACAATTTAAGATAATAATTAATTCAATTCATTGGGTTTAATCCACCTTATAAATGAGTTAGTTCGATCGGATTCATTTAAAAATATTTGTCTAACCTAATCTATCACGAGTTAGTTAATTAAATAAATCAGTCAAGTTTAAATTTAAAATAATTATTTAAAAACATAATTTATTTTATATATTTAACAAATATATAAAATATTGAAAATTGAAAATTAACAAATTTAATCAAATTAACAAATATTGAAAACTGAAAATTAAAAGAAAAAATAATAATTGGGCCATATCAATTTATATATATTGCAAATTAAACGGAAAATTAAATCGAACAAAATGAATTTATACGTATTTAAAATAACAATTTTTAAGAAATAATAAGATTAAAAAATTGGCATTACATTTAAAATTTATATCTGTATTTTGATGTGTTTAATGAATTAATTTATATTTTATTTTGATTATTATAACGAAACTAACTTTTTATGAGGAGTTTCTTTTACTTGTTTTTAGTTTTTTTTTTTTACTTTAATCACCATTTGAAGTGAAATATATATTTTTAATGACTAACTTTTGTTCGAAGAATTTGTGCGAACACTTTTAATGAGTCTCTCTTTTAGATATTTTTATTTATTTATAAAATTCGAACTTGAATTTTGATAAATTTAATCAAGCCAAGTAATGAAATATTAGAATACAAAGAATGAACCTAATTTAAATGGAATTGTTTAGATTTTAAACAAAGATAAAAGGATAGTATTTTAAAAAATTAATTAAATTAGTTAACTCTTTCTCTTAATATTTTTTGAACTTTTTTGCCTCTTTAACTTTGATATATAATAGATAACGTAGTCAACATTTATTGTGTGGGGATCAAGAGAACGAAAGGTTGGCTTCTACTCTTTTTCTTCTTCTTAAAAGACAGCTTTATAAACTCCATATTCATCTTAAACAAGTATAACAAACTATGAGCACTTTTTTGGATGCAAAATTGTAATGAAATCAGATGATATAGTAATATTTAGTATCGAAAGTTGTCCAATCACTACTAGAAAATCATGAAATAGAAACCAATTTTTAGATATCAAAATAATTAGTTGCAATAGTAACTAAAGTAAAGACCATCTTAGAAACTAAAAAAAAAATTGGTTTCTAAATTAGTTTATATTATTGTTAAATAACTACCAATTATTTAGTTTCTAAATTTGGTCCCTAAACCTTGATTGTTAATTAGATACCAATTTAAAAACTATTTAACAATAGTATAAACTATTTTTTTTTAGTTTCTAAAATGGTCTATAATTTAGTTACTATTGCAACTAATTATTTTGGTATCTAAAAATTGGTTTCTATTTCATGATTTTCTTATAGTTAATCGGTTAATGTAGAAATCTCAAGATAAAAAAAAATATGCAATAAATTAAATAATTATACTATTATGATTATAGACATCAAATATAATTTATAAGTGATAAAGTTAGTATATAAATAAACACATTAAACATAATAGATATACGCTTTTATTACAACATTGATAACATCCAAACACTAAATATTTAATCGGCAAAAAAATCTTTGGTAGTTGCACTGAAGGAACAGTCTGGTAATAAGAATTGTGTAGGCACTTTACAAGACAAAAGAAAATGCTATGAATGTATGAATTGAGGTTTAAGTTACGGGGAGTTAAACAAGTTGATTTAAGGTTTAATTAGCTTATGAAAATATTTTGTTGAATTGAAGGTGGCGAAAAGGATTAGTTTGGTGAATTTTACAATTTAGAAAATAATTAATGGACTTGTTAGTTGACAGCTATTTTTAATGTGTAAAAAGTGTGTTTGCAACAATTAAGAATGATAAACAGAAACCTTTCTTTAAATTTTGCAAACTAAATTGGGTTTCTATGATTTTCTACGGCAAGTTGGATACAGATAGATAATGCTAGTTGGGTTTTGATGATTTTATCTTTGTATTTTCACTACTAAAAAATTATTAAATAAAAACTAAGTTTAGAGAAAATAATAATTAGTTATTATATTGATTAAATTATACTATTTTAGAGATTAAACAAATTATTAATTTTTAAATTAGTTTTTGTTATTGATAAATAATTTATAAATTGATATCTAATTTTTACTATCAAATTTAAATTTAAATTTATTTTTAAAATTCTTTATGAATATGTATAATTTGTCTATGTATCAATAATATTTTTTTCATCTGATGTTAAATGATTATTGTTAATTGAAGTGTCAGTATAGCTGAGATGTCAAGTTACATTATGTCAACATGAAAAATTTTATAAAAAAAATAAAAAATTAGCGTAAATATTTAAAATTTAGAAAATATATTTTTATATATTATTTAAAAATAATTAATTTTAAATTTAGGTAAACAAATTTATTTAGGTTATTATTTTAAGATTACACGATAAGTGAGGTGAATTGAATAAAAGTGTTTATAAGGTGAGGCCCACTGGGCTTATCCGTACCTTCTCCTCGAAGGTGGAAACCACGAATTTTTGTCTTTTGTTTTATACTAGGTTGCTTTCAGCAACTAAATTGGGCCCTTTCATATGTTTTTATAAGCAAGTTGGACACAGATTGATGATGCAAGTTGGATTGGAATATCTTTGTGGTGCCTCTTATCCAATTACACAAAATATAGCTAACCTTTTTTCTTTTCTTCAATTCACTATCTTTTTAATCTCAATATTTCTTTCAATTACTACTAGTATTCACACACTTATATGGCTAATTGTAAATAATTATTTTGAGTGACAAAAATATCTTTTAAGAATTTGTACTCAAAATTATCGTCTTGGACAAATACGCTTTATCAACTCCTTTTTATATGTAAAAGCGTAACATATATATAGATTTTTTTATTAATAATAAAAAAATTGCTAAAAAATCTGACTAACTTTCTTTTAGTAAATTTCACTTTCTAATTATATTTTTCTATTTAGAAGATTCGATTTTCTTCATACACATAATAGCAAATGAAACTCATTACAACATACTTAAAGGAATTCAATCATTACTAATTTTATTGATAACCATGTCTTATTTAGGAAATCGAAAGTAATTAATTTATTCGTCCAAACTGTACCCCATCCATAAATATATTTATCTTACTTAGAAAGAGTTTGCATTAGTCTATACTATATTTAAAAATAAAATATGAAAATTTTAATATTTGATGTATATGAAAAATTATGTTTAGAGACATTTTTACAGTAGAATCAAGGTAAGTTTTCGTATATTTAAATAACAAACTGCAAACTGGAAATTAAACGAGTTTATTTTGAAAAATGTATCTAGCAAGAATATATTTAGTAAACAATTTTAATTGGAATTATTTTTGAGTTCTGTATGAAAATTGTATTATGAGGTATTGAGACATTAAGTTCACACTTTGTGTTTCAAAGACTAAACAAACCGTTAGTATTGAACTCACAACAACTCGGCATTTTGGATAGGATGATAAGTCATTTAGTCAAAATTATAGAATGTCACAATCAATCGACCTCTCGATTTGGTAAGTTACACACATGATAGAATTAATTAAGAATATAACTTAATTACGGTCTAAGAGTGTAATTAAGTGAACATTGGACTTGAATGAGTCTCGAATAATCTCTCCCATAAAAAATGGTCCATTACAAGATAAATAGGTGAAAACTTTTAAAATAAAAAATAATGAATGTTTAAACCATGAATTTATAACTTGAATATAATCACTTATGAAGGGTGGTCATGGATTGGATTTTGGATAATCCAATCCAAATTCCAAATATTTGGATCAAATTTATAATCCAATTGTATATTTTTTATAAATTTTTTTTGAAAATCCAAATCCAATTTTTTTATTGGATTTTAAATCCAAATATTTGGATTGGATTTAAATCCAAAGTCACATTTTTATATAAAAAATAAATTATATTTTAAATCAAAATTCATATTTTTAAAACACAATTAACATAATATCAATATAATAATATGTAAAAGAGTTAAATATTATATAAATATTAAGAAAATATAATAAAATTATAATTTAATAATACCAAAAATATTAAAGATAACATAATATATAAAAAAAACATTAAAAATACACCTACCTATAATATTTTAATTAAACTTTAAAAATATTATATTAATTTATTATGTATAAAATATTGGAGCAAATAAAATATTGGAACAAATAAAATTATAAAAAAAATATATAAAACTTGATTGTTGCATGTGAGAGAGCAAATAAAATTTCAAAAAGTGAATAAGAGGTGGTGAAGAGAGAAAGAGAGAACCCAAATGAGAAAAAGTAAGAAAAGTGATTTGGACAGATACTAGAGAGAAAACTTTTGAATTGGAAATTTGGATTTTCCATTTTTTAAAATCTATATAAACAAAATGAAAATTTGATATAAAAATATAATAAAATGTGGATCAAATTAAAAATTAGATTTAGATAAATTGATTTTTAATGGATTAAAATCGTGTAAAAGTGAAACAGTTGTTTGATAAAATTAGATTTTTTTGTCTACCTTTACTTATGACTTAGTGTCAGAATATATTTACAAATACTTCATACCAATAAGTTGAGAAGACGAGAGACTCAAAGAATGAAAGAATACCAGGGTTTCCTATAAGAAATATTTGGAACTGTAAGAAAAAAATAAAAAAAATAAAAATTTATCTCATAAATGTTGTTATAGATGTTAGGTTTCATACCAACTTAAATAAAGAGGCTACTTTGCAAAGTGATCCTGGGTAGGTTAGGGATTTTATAAAAGGAACTTGTATTAAGAGTATTTGGAGTGACAATTGGGTTGTTGAGACATGACCAATAAGATTAAGAAGGCCCATATATATATATTTTCTCATACAGATATGTTTTCTATTTACATAAATGTGATGGCGACCATAATGATATACAATAATTATAGTGGTCAATGAAATAAATAAAAGTTGTACCTGTAAGATGACGGAGAAGAATATTTTTTATTTTATTTTTAATCTAACTCTCATAGGATAAGTTTTTAACTGCTAATAAATATATAATATATTTTTTTTTTCTATTTAAGATATATTGGGATCCGTATAGCTAAAATAATAAATTTATATCATTCTATCAACTTAACAAACAATATATGAAAAAAAAATAAATATAACAACTTATAATAATACTTTATTTTTTTTATCCCAAAACCTATTTTTCTTTAGCATATGACCAGAATGGAAAGGAAAAGTTAAACTATGAATGTATAATACTAAGTATATCTATAACTTCTCATGGCAGGTATTCTGTCTTTTTCATTTTGTCAGTGTTTTGCATTTTTTTTTGAGTCGTGTTGTGATATTTCTGCTTTCTATTATGGTGATATTGCACAAGTAATCATAAAAGTATTAAATTGCTCTCTATTTATTGATAGCAAAAATAAACTCTATCTTTTTAATGTTCTAGCCTTCAAGTTACAACATATTTAGTTTTGGGTTTTATCATAAAAGAAGAAGGTTTGTTTAGTTCACATAAATGAATTATTTTCACTATTTTTTTCTCATAAATATTTAAAAATAAGAAATAAATTTTTGGATAAGATGATACTTTTATAAATATTCATAAAATAATTGGAATTTGTCGTTGAGATAAATAAAATGAGTAATCTTAGTTGTCGGTAAAACGTAGAATTGTTTGACTCTTTGAAAATTCAAAACCATATATTAAATGTGTATATGAGTGTGAAATGGAATGTAAAATTGAAGTGAATCATCCATAAAAACGTAATCATATTTTTATAAAATCTTTAAATTGACCCACTAAAGTTTGTTGAACATTGAACATTATTGCGTTTCGTAATAGTGTATGTTTTTTTTTTTTTTTTTTTTTTTTTTTAATTAATAAATTAAATTTATCTTTTTTATTATTTTTTTTGTTTTTTTGTAGTGTTATGCGCCACTTTTT
>Ga0123342_1001849_pt1 | contig 35525 bp, 15 predicted proteins | sample Turbeawhitnodule_FD_89960 | JGI IMG/M metagenome (GOLD analysis project Ga0123342, IMG submission 89960) | Root nodule microbial communities of legume samples collected from Mexico - Turtle bean Mexico white nodule | ecosystem: Host-associated > Plants > Roots > Nodule | place: Mexico: Nepantla... | reverse complement strand
TCACGTGTTTACACTCAACACTCGTGTTTCACACAATAAGGCTTTTTTTCTAATGATCACACTGCCTTTTACCACTCTTTCTCTACTTAAGGTTCTTACAAGAATCAAGCAATCAATAATCCATAATCACTTTCAAAAGTAGCAATCATAATCAATTAAAAATAATAGTAAAGAACAAAATAGTGAAGAACAATTTCACTATCAACAAACAAGCAAGACAATTAAAAAAAACAACAAGCAAAAACAATATATAGAGAAAATAAAATATGCAGACAGGACACTTTTAGAACTTTTAACAAACACCAAGTATGCACTAAATAAGAACTATTGTCAAAATATTCGTCCCCCATTCTTAGTTCCAACCGTGTATAAATTACAAATTTAGCTAGAGGTCTTTTCTTGTTTGTAAGAAAATAAGACAATACTACAATCCTTATATTTCAAGAATGATCATTTGTCTTAGTGGTTAAGTACAAATCCTAACTCCAAATAAAATAATAATATTATTTTATTTTAATATTCCAATCTTGTTGGGTGTGGGCTTGGATGTCCGCATCAATGTGCTTATATAATGAAGTCACAAATAAAAATAAATAAATTTGTTAATCATACAGTACAAGAAAATTATCAAATTGCAGCTAATTTTAGATACCAAAATAATTAGTTACTATTGGATTAAATTATAAACCATTTTAGAGACTACAGAAATTTTTGGTATCTAAAATAGTTTCTATTACTAATAAAAATTTATAAAGTAGTTTTTAGATTAGTATCTAACCATTAACTACCAAAGTTTTATTTACTATCTTAGATTCCAAAATAGTCTCTAAAAGACTAATCGAGACCAATTTAGAATCTAAAATATTAGTAGTTAAAACTTAATAACTAATTTAGATACCAATTTAAAAACTATTTTATAAATTATTATTAATAATAGAGAGCACTTTAAATACTAATAATTTTGTAGACTCTAAAATAATATATAATTTAATTAATATAATAATTAATTATTTTTTATCTATAAATTTAGTTATTATTTAATGAATCTTCTATCCTAATTGGAAACAAATTAACGGGTTTAGAGATAACATGATTGAATTATGTTTGAAGAGTTTTGGATTTAAAAATTTAAAACTGTTCAAAATATTTACATTTAACTTAAGTTGGGTTAATTTTAAAGTCTCAAATTCACCTTTTAGAAATAAAAAAAATAAAACTATTTAGAGTAATTTCATCTTTAAGTATATGAATTATATATTCACATTTTCATTATAGACCACTAATTAATAGTTGTAGACTAATAAAGTATAGGGACATGTTTAACAAAATTGTCATGTAATTTTGAGAATTAAATGGTAGAATAACTAACAATTTAGGTATCTGTTAAGTATCAAAAGAATACCATTTTTTTAAGCGTTAAATTAAATATACGTCAATACTAACCCGTTCAATATATTTCCTCAATAGTCAATTTCTTGAAATCTTTAATATTAACCTATAATAACGATTTTCTTCCATGTAAAAACATGCTATCTATGTAGTATGCATATTTACGAATTAATCTTTAACTCGAACACTTAAAGTTTGTGGAATTATTATAATGCTGGAAAATTACTTAAAGGTGTTTTTTTTAAAATATGGACACTTTTATATTTCACATTTTTATTATTAGAATACCGAGTGTTTGCATAACCGACATTACACCAATATCATGTCGACACCTCGACAATTTGGTAAGTTTGATATGAGATTTTGCGAAATATTTAAATATGTTATGACTAAGTCTATTTTTAGCCCAACATGCTTCTTTGTAACATTTAGTATCTAAGACAACTCTATAAATATAGAAGCACCCAAAGTCAAACGGTACGTAAAATATAACCCTGTGTTTACAAATTGAACTTTGTCTTACTTGAACGTCAAAACATATTTATATGTTATCCACACACAACAATTTAGAAATTAAACAAAAAAGTCGAAGAGTCAAATAATCGAAGGCCGATGGTTGAAGAGGACATCCGTAAAGAATTCGATCTTATAAGAACAACTTATCATCCAAACTATTGAGTTAGTGTAATATGTTAGCACTTCTACTTTTTCTAACATATTTTTAAATGGTTTGTGTGAGCTTGCCAAACTTTCAAGTTTTAGGATTGTGCAACATAGTGAAATTGAGTTATATATGATTTATCTAAAATAAAAGTTCTAATTTCGTTTTGAATTCAAATTTGAATAATTGCGAACGAGATACATAAATCTTTAAGTTTTTTAAATTTTGTTGTAGCTCTTCATTATTTATGTGTTGAAGTTACTTGTATTTTTTTAATGTAAAAACAGTAGTATTTCACTTCACATATTCTGTATAGTTGGACCTCATTTTTATTTAGACTTACTTTTTCATTATTGTCCATGATTTCGTGATATTTTGTAAGGTGAGAACATCATTATCATCTTTTTATAGGATGAATTTTACTTATCATACCATAAATACCAAAATGTTATAGTTGAAAGTTTATAAAATAACTATAAATCAAAACATTAAAAATGAATTATCCAAATACAATCACTCAATATTTATTTATAGAAAAAAGCATCAAAAATCCAAATACTTAAATTCGTTTTTAGTTGTTATTACCTTTCCCTAATATACAGGATTGTGTTACTTAAATATCAAGAAATAAGTTTGAGAAATATATATCATCTAATATTTGTAGTTAAGTAAAAACAATTATAAAACATCATTTTTTATATAAAAATATGATTATTATTATTTTAAAGTTAAAATACACTATAAACATAAAAAAAAAATCAATTTTTAAGTCAAGAAATCATTGAGTCAACTCTTTCAAACCAATAAATTGAGAATGATGTGATGGTGAGATACAAGCCTCAATCTCAAGTTAAGTATCCAAGATATATAATATTTGGATCAAAACGAAATTAGATTATTCTTATTAAAAAATACAATTTAATTTTATTTAATGTGAACTAAATTTTGAATATAATTGACCCAAGATTGGATTTAGGAACTAAGACACAGCGCCATATTTCACATATATTGAAAACGAATGTGGAAACATTGCTTGTTATTAAAGCATGCATGCTCACAGAAAATGTCTATAGTAAGTTATTATGTCACGTACGAGTTGATGAGAAAGTGCAACCAGATTCTCAAATTAATGTCTCATCACTCATTTGCCTTTGCTTCCACATGTATCTGCCAAAGATAACCATAGAAAATAATTATAAGAAGGAAGACTCAATTAAGCAATTTAGTAGCATAATAAAGTTATGAAACCACTCCAACTTGGTCTTATAATGATTGTTTTGTAGTTGGGCATTGGATCCATTTAAAAAGTTTGCAAAAGTTGGTGACTTTGTGATGAAGGGTTTTGTGATTACTACCTCTGCTCTCACTTAATGTTACTGTTGGATCACTCCTTTGCTTCCATTCTTATAAATCCACACAAAAAGGACCCTACATGGTTTTCTCAATGGCTCCACCATCAATCTTTGGCTAGAGTGAAAGAAACGTTTGCACACCCTGGTGGAACTTCCAGTACACTAACTGCCATTTTTATCATAGCTGGAATCAAAGGACAATATTAAAAAGCATGTCAATCCAAACATGGTCCATTTCTGTCATAAACTTCACTGTGTCATATGTGAAATGCTAATCCAAATTTTTAGTGCAGTGCTGCATAAGCAGACATGAAAGTACATTTTGGTTGAAAGAATGCATCAATATTAGTTCTCAATCCCTACACATGATCAGCCACACCTCTCATTACAAAATCTTGCTCTGTTTTTTTCTTCTTCTAAATTAATAGCATCACTTATCTGCATTTTTCAGACAGATAATTTCAATCTGTGTGTCTCATTCTGCATCACAATATAATAATAAAGGTCAAAACAAAATCTGTTGAAACTCCAGAAAAAATAATATCTCAAATCATTAATCTTAATAATATTATCTGAACGGACTTAAAATAAAGTTATTAATTAATTATAGAGTCAAACCTGCCTCTTAATTAACCTGAAATGAGTAACGTTTATGTTTGACCAGTTAAGAAATTTGAAACCAGTTTTTAATATTAATTTGAGAAGAAGTGTTACACAGCAAATAAACCTAAAATTGATTGACATAACTAGACACAGTAAACAGAAACTTGGCAACTAAGGGCAATTTTTTAAGCATTTTGAAAGCGAAGAAGATTATTTGCTTCATCACCAAGCAAGCAATTTAAAAACGATAAAGAAAGTAAAGTTAGTGTTAGAGATAAACCAGTGAAGGGTGAAGATGAAGAAGCACTCACATGGCAAATAGACATGTTTCATACGTAATTGAATAGAAATTATATGTGAATATATATTTCAATTGAAGCCACTTTAAATATTTATATTTAAATTAAGAATAAATGTTTACCTGAGAGGGCTAGACAGAATTAGAAGAAAGAAGAGCGAATCACATGAAGCAGTCCGCAATCACGTGCCACTCTGGCCCAAAGCCGAAAAACCCAAAACAATACCCCACTTGCTCCCACATGCACACTGCGCGTCACATCACGCGCCAGCAAAGAGCGTTACTCTTCCGTTTAAAACCTCTCTGTCTCGAACCGAAGCGTGTCAGAGCAGGCACACTCCTCCACGCTTAACGGCAGGAAGGAGCATCACAGAATCAAAAATTCGCCACGTGGCCGGATCAAAATGAATTAAAACGGATCTAACGGTGATAAATACAACGAACAAATAAGCTTTACCGCAGAGGAACATTTCTTCAGAAGATTCAAAATTTCTGTACGCTTTTCAAATTTTAAATTCCCCCTTAAATCCAACGGCCTCGTCAAATCTCCCGTTAACTGCTCAGGCCCACTTAACGGCGTCACGAATCCGTCCTATAAAACGCTCTTCGTCTTCTTCTTCGTCACAGACGAGGCTTAACGTGTTCACTTTACTTTCTGCGCTCCACTTCTCTCTTTCTCCTCGTTGGTGTATTCCGGAACTCGTGTTTTTCAGCGAAGATGCGTGAGATTCTTCATATCCAGGGAGGGCAGTGCGGGAACCAGATCGGAGCGAAGTTCTGGGAGGTGGTGTGCGCTGAGCACGGGATTGATTCGACCGGGAGGTACCAGGGGAACAATGAGTTGCAACTGGAGCGAGTGAACGTGTACTACAATGAGGCGAGTTGCGGGAGATTCGTCCCTAGGGCGGTGCTCATGGATCTGGAGCCAGGGACCATGGACAGCGTCAGATCTGGTCCCTACGGCCAGATTTTCCGCCCAGATAACTTCGTCTTCGGACAGTCCGGTGCCGGAAACAACTGGGCCAAGGGTCACTATACCGAGGGGGCTGAGTTAATTGATTCCGTTCTTGATGTTGTCAGGAAGGAGGCAGAAAACTGCGACTGCCTTCAAGGTATTTTTACTCAAACTTCCTTTAGGGTTTTGTGTTGTTGATTCTGTATGATTTTGAGTTAAATTCAATGGTTTCTGTTTTTTAACGAAGAAGTGAAGCTAGTGTATGCTGTATGTGTCTTGATCTGAAAACTCGTGTGTTTCTTTTGATGATTTGGAAGTGTACTATTGCTTAGCTTAATTGACTGCGCCAATTGCTGAAGATTTTGGCTGTGTTTTTCTCTCTGTTTTACTTTTTGAGAGTGAAATTAGTGGAAATGGTGAGCTATGAATGCTGTTCAGTATATCGTATATTTAATTGTTTGTTATGATATGTGTGCATTGAGAACTAAATTTTTCAGCAATTTTTGTCTAGAGCTGAATTTTGTGAATGTGTGTCATTTGGTTATTAGGTTGCTAATTTTATTTTTGCTTGTATTTTCAGGATTCCAGGTTTGCCACTCTCTCGGTGGTGGAACTGGTTCTGGAATGGGAACACTTTTGATCTCGAAGATCAGGGAAGAGTACCCTGATCGAATGATGCTCACATTCTCCGTGTTCCCATCCCCGAAGGTTTCTGACACAGTTGTTGAGCCATACAATGCAACTCTATCAGTGCACCAGCTCGTTGAGAATGCAGACGAGTGCATGGTTTTGGATAACGAAGCTCTCTATGACATCTGCTTCCGTACCCTTAAGCTCACCACTCCAAGCTGTGAGTTCATTTCAATTTTGTTGTTGTTGTTATTTTGTGTTATGTTACATACAGGGTTTCACTCTGATTTTTTTTATGATTGACGTTGGGCATTTGTCGTTGTTTTGCAACAGTTGGAGATCTGAATCACCTAATTTCAGCCACCATGAGTGGTGTAACATGTTGTCTTCGATTCCCTGGTCAACTCAACTCAGATCTTCGCAAACTCGCCGTGAATCTCATTCCCTTCCCTCGTTTGCACTTCTTCATGGTAGGATTTGCTCCTCTCACTTCCCGTGGATCCCAACAGTACAGGGCTCTCACCGTACCCGAATTGACCCAACAAATGTGGGATGCCAAGAACATGATGTGTGCAGCCGATCCTCGTCATGGTCGTTACTTGACAGCTTCTGCAATGTTCCGTGGTAAGATGAGCACCAAGGAGGTCGACGAGCAGATGATCAATGTTCAGAACAAGAACTCATCCTATTTTGTGGAGTGGATCCCCAACAATGTGAAATCCACTGTTTGTGATATCCCCCCAACTGGTCTCAAAATGGCATCAACCTTCATTGGGAATTCTACTTCTATACAGGAAATGTTCAGGAGGGTGAGTGAGCAATTCACGGCTATGTTCCGTAGAAAGGCTTTCTTGCACTGGTACACTGGAGAGGGTATGGATGAAATGGAGTTTACTGAGGCTGAGAGCAACATGAATGACCTTGTCTCGGAGTACCAGCAATACCAAGATGCAACTGCTGACGACGAGGGTTTTGAATATGAAGACGAAGAAGATGCTCAGGAAGAGGAGGAATCTTAAGCAGTAGCTGTACTGTCTTGGTGGGTGATCTTGTTTGTGTTTGTTGTGATGTTATGTAATGTTGTGATTTGTCCTGAATACCTTTTTCGGGGTTTTGGCTTGTTTTGCGGCGCTTGCGTCTTTGTGGCTATTGTAGTTTAGGAATTTTATGTCTGCATGTTTTCTCATTATTAACATGGTGCCCTTTAATTTCTGGAAGATTGAAAACCTAGATGATATATAATTCTTGAAATATTTGGATATTGCATCACTTGTATCGATGGAATTGGTATGTTACACTTGTAAATTTGTGTAAAGGGTGGTGGCACCGTTTTTCTGTGGTCCAAATTTTACAAACCTTCTGTGTAAGGTTTATTGCACTATTGTGGATAGTGCGATGAAATTCTTTGTTCTGTTTTTGAGGCAGTCACAAATAAAAAAATAAAATAAAATTTTGATCCCTTGCACGTTAAACTTTTTCTTTATTTTTAGGCTCAGATTTTCCAAGTAAAGCAGAATGATAAAAAAATATTTCTGAAGATCCCAGACTGGATCGATCTGGGGGTATTGAGAGAAAACATCTTTCCATACAGATCTATGGATATATTTCAGAATTGTCATTTGAGTACCGCTTTGCTTCATGAGCCTTTCTTTGAAAGGATATATTTCATTTGTTTTTACACGAGATGTCTATGTAATGTCTCGTAACCTCCTTAACTTCTCATATGAAATGTTTAGGCACATTCTAAAACTTTCCAAGCTCGTCGCCACATTTTCCTAGTGTGGGAAACGATGTAACTCTCAATGACTTCATCTTTTACTCACTCTTGAAAGTACGTCAAATCTTCTCTTCATTTGGTCTTGATTATTACTTCGAGCGAGAACTCTACGAGGAGACCTTTCGTATTCTGTGATTGTGGACTCTGTTTTCCTTGAAGTTTTGTGGGCTATTTGTTGTTTGAATAAAGCTTGTGTCTTTATTGTCATTTTTGATGGTCAGAGCTTATAATACCGAATATCCTTGGGTCAAAATGGACTTCTTGAGGAAAACTTTTGGGTACACTTATGCGAAGAAGCTTAGGTCATTGCGAGAATTTACATGCCTTGAGTAAGACTGATGAGGAAGATGTGAGGGTACAAGTGTATGAGTTAGATGAACCAATGTGTAAGGTCGAGATTGCCGACAACACTCTTCATCTATGATACGATCATCCATGTACTTAACCTGAAACCTGCATAACGTTGACATGTTTCCCTTCTGAGTCACTAATGGTTACCCACAAGGTCCTTAACGTCTTTGTATGACAATGATACGAGCCTCCTTTGGTAACTCACAAGCTTAAATAGCATATCAACCATCGAATTGGCTCACTCGACATGTGAACGAGCTTAAAAGTGGAGAACAACTTGGCCACACACTTCACATATTTGAGATATGAGGCCAAATTAGGGTCTTTTACTTGAAAACCATTGATGACTCTGTCCTATCACTAGTTGCGAGTCACTTTTAGGCGTCAAATGGTGAAAATCCATTTTTCTTGTGAGTGACATTCTTAGTATCAAATCTTCATTCTTAGTTGTTGCTCGCCTTAAAGGAGAAGCAGAGAGACGGTTCAAGTAGAACTTCGTCGAATCTTTCTAAAATTATATAGCTCTACTCCCTTTCAAATATCCATCTTGTATTTTTTTGTAGAGTTGGGGTATGTGCGAAAGTTAACTTGTCAACAAAGTCGGTCAATGTTTATCCTTTTATTTATTGGTCCCCAAGGTTCTCCACCACTCATTTAACCATTCTTCCTACAATATCTAGCTTGTTGAGGACCTGCCTGCTAGGAAGATCAATCATTATTACTACTACGAAACTCTAAAAATAGTGTTAAAGTGGTCGAGTGGTGAAGACAACGACTAGAGCACCTATTCAATCATCCAGTAACGTGTTTCAACACCTTTGCTCACAAAGTAGATTGACTTTTGACATTTGTCAATGTCTTGGACTATCATCGAATTGATGGCTCAATGACCATGATATAGAGGTATATGGGGAGGTTTGGCATGGATTTGTCAAGGACTGACAAATTTGATAATATTGCTTCAGCCCTAGAAATGCTTCTTCACATTACTCTGTCCAAACGAAATGATCATTTCTCTGAAAGCATTGGAAATAAGGGAATCCCTTCTCACCACTTGCCAAAAGGAATCGCGATAAAGTAATTATCCTCCAATAAGTCGTTGCTCCTCCTTCACATTAGCAAGTCATCGCATGTTGATGATGGTCGAACACTTGTTCGGGTTTGCCTCTATCCCCCTCTACATTAGTAAAGAGCCAATGAACTTACCTGCTCAGATGTCAAACATACATTTTTTATGAGTTAGGATTAAGTTGATATTGCCCGATCGTTTTGAACAATTCTTTGAGATTAAAGCACTGGTTTTCAGGCGTCACAAAAGTGACTACCATGTCATTTATATAAGCCTGCATACTCCGACCTAGTATCCAATCCATTAGACATTGATAGATCACTTTTACGTTCTTATGACCAAACAACATCACCTTGTAACAATAGTTGTGGGGACTCTCAGCCATGAACACCATTTTATCCTCCTCCACATGGTGCATTTGTATTTGGTTATAACTCGAAAAAATGTCCATGAAATTGAGAAGATCACACCCTAAAGCATTATTAACCAAAACATTTATTGTGGACAATGGATATGAATCCTTGTAGCAAATATTGTTCAAATATGTGAAATCGACACACATTCTCCATTTTTCGTTTGCCTTCTTAACCATCACCACCACGTTGGCAGGCAATCAGGGTATTGGATTCCCTAATGTGGTGACACTTACAAGCTTCTTAGTTTCCTCATGGATCGCCAATCGCTTATCCTTGTTGAACTTTCGTCTCTATTGGACAACCAATTTTGCATTTGGGTTAATGGTCAAGTGCTGACATATGAAGTTGGGATCAATCTCTGACATGTCGACCGCTGACCATGCAAAAGCATTCATATTTCTTATTAGTATTTCTTTAAGCGCTTCACTCGAGGAGGCACCAACATTGAAATTCTTTTCATTCCAACACTATCTCCTGAGTATCTCCACAAGCTCGAGGGTATCTTTCACTGCATGCTACTCGGGGTCAGTCTCAATGTTAGGAACTTCAACTACAATTACTATGGTGTAACTTCCTCGACATGTTCTCATGTTATTCTTATAATACTTTCTTGCTACTTTTTGATTAACTTTCATGGTAAATGACCTTCTTGTCTGGGGTGGGAAGCTTTATTTTAAGATGTACGATATAGATAACTTTGCCTAATCGATTTAGTGAAGGTTGACCCAATAACATGTTGTAGGAGGATGGGACACTTACAACGATATAGTTGACCACAATTGTTATCGTTGCCTCCCCACCCGATAAAGTAGTCCACAACTCTACATATCCTTAGACTTCTACATGTTCTCTTGAAAATCCTACCAAAATATTATCAGACAATTTTAGCTGGTCTTGTGGGATTTGGAGGCCCATGAAAGTTTCCTAGAACATGACATCGACTGAGCTCCCTTGCTCTATCATAACCCGATGCACATTGTCCCATGGTGATGACATATAAGATTATTGGTTCATCTTCGTTTGGGACAACATCTTCCAAGTTTGTCAATGAAAAGCAAACGGCTAGAGTCGGGTCGAATTTGCGAGTCTCAAAGATAACATCGATCAAGCATGACACTTTTGGCTCGAGGTGGTCATTCCCCCACTCGAAAAGTCTCTCGATATAGTATTGAAACTTCCCAAGATGGGGAGTCTTATGCTCAGAGACATGTGAAGTTTCCCAAGATGGGTGTTCGAAGTATATTCTCCCTCTTTAGTCGAGCTCACATAATACTTCAAGAATATGTTCCTCGCTAGTTTGGTAAGTTGGGCAACCAGCACACAACAACTTTTTGTGTCATGTTCGTGCGCTTGATGAAATTCGCACCAATCATCCCAATGATGTACCAAGGCGGGATCAATCATTTGAGGGAATTTTAACTTGTTAGATATCTTTAGGTGGGCCAAGAGATGTCTTTGAGGAACGATAAACGATGGGTAAGTAGGTTTCTCCCTTTTTTTTGCTGCTTCGCTGAGTCACGTATGAGATGTATCGCTTTTCGTTAAGGGTTTCGACGACCTTCGACCCGACCTCTTGAATGTTACCCTTGTATTTTAATTGTTTGTGACTTTTTGAGCCTCAATGTGAGTAAAGGCACAATTTCATACCACTGTCATGGACTCGACATTGTTACAAAGTAAGGACTCGTAGAAGGGATTCACACAAAGTCTTTTCACAAAAGCATAAAAAATAGTCTACTCGTTTGATTGTTGGATGTGTACCGGTATATGACAAAAATGGTTGAGATAGGCTTTGAGGGGTTTTCCCTCTTGTTGCATAATGTCAAAAAGGTCAACTATTCGCAGTGGTTTCACCTTATTTGCAGCAAACTACTCCACAAACATCTTAGCAAAGGTTCAAAACAAAGTGATAGACTCGTTAGAAATTCCAATGAACCATTGCAAGTTCATTCCTATGAATGTACCTACAAACATCTTGCATCGAATGAAATTCAAGCCACCAAAGATGATATTTGGGGGCGAAACGCCTTGAGGTGACTCTCCAAGTCTCTAGTTCTCGAGGAGGGGGTAATTTTGGGCACCATAAAATGGGAGGGAACTTTCTCTTCCATAATCGTCTGGGATAAAGGTTTGGGGTCTTCTTGTGTGTGTACTGGACATGGGTCAACCACTGCCTGTCGCGTTGTTTGATCTCGGGAGGATTGTCTCAATTCCTCGCTAACCTTATGCAAATCCTATAGTGCTTTCATGGCTTCCTCCATTAATCGATGGGACATTTCGACCTTGCCTCATAGTCTCTCCTCCTCTGTCATGATTCTTTGCACAAAAACTCTTGTTCAACCTGAAGTTCGTCTACTTGCCTTCTCGTTTCCATGTTTTCACGTTGAAGTTCCCACATGGTTTTCATGATTTGTTGCAAGGAAGGTGTGTTGCTTCCTTCCTTTTCCAGAGTGCCTTGTCTCAAATTCCTCATAACGTTGTTTGCTTTTTTCTTCAAAAGTATGCTTGCTTATATATTGTGGATACAAGACTAATTTTTACTTGTTCCACGATGGACGCCGATTTATTCTATTTCAATGGTCTTTCTGAATTATTTCTTGATTATGGTGTATTTTTGGATCTATAAATACTATTTAGATTATACAATTAAGAATGTGTAAATATAAAATATTTTCAGATGATATAATTTATAAAATGGTCTTTTTGCTACCTATGGCAAGAGAAATTATGGAGGTGCGGGGAACAACCTTCATTACCCCATGTTACATTTGTATGATTTAGAAAACGGGTTTCAATTCTAAAGCATTTTTTATAATTGAAGAACGTTATATTGATTAAAAATTATGAAAACTTTAATAGTTTGTATTTTATTAAATACTTCATTGACAATATTAAAAATAAATAAAAGATTTTTTTATGTAAGCGAAATAAAAAAATGTGAGAGTAGTATATAATGGATGAAGAAATGAGAATAAATTTCCAAGATCAAAGTCGAAAGATGAAAATTAAGACGGAACGTATTGTTGTAGAAATAGTATTTGCATATTTCAACACAGTATTTGTTAAATATTTAAGTAGTTAAATTCAAGTATTAGGTTAAATGAAGTGGCACGTATTTGAGTTTTTCTATTCAAACTAAACTTAATCTTGATTTGTTTATACCCTTTCTACCTTAAAGATTAAATTAACATTATAATCTCTTATCAATTTGTTTTAGTTATTTTTTCTTAAATATTTCAAATATATATATATATATATATATATATATTTGTTTTTAATCACACAAAAAAAAATTTAAAAAATTAAAGATATTTTTTTTCGTTGTAAGTTGTATTAATGCTAGAAGACTTGGATGATTAAGTAATATACAATGGTAAATATTAAATTTTATGTATAAATTATGATAAATAAATATTATTAATTGTACTTGTATAAGGTCTATATAGTATTTACCATTGACTAAAAAATTAACACTCTATTGCCGTGCCTTTCCTCTCCTCTTCTTGTGTTAATTCTTTAGCTCTCGGTCAAGAGTGCACTTGCAAAAGGCTCTATTTGACGATCAAGTAAGTACTATGTATGAGTATGGTTAATATAATGATAAAAATGTACCTTATGTTTGTATAATCATGCTTATTTATAATGTATGGACTATCTCGATGGATCGAATTTAATGTGTACCATTACTTAAATGAAATTACCTGATTTGTCGCACATCTTCTTAATGTACCTTGTGCATTCATTCTATGCGATTAGACGGTCTCTGGGATAAAGTGGTTCGTCGGGCTCCCATCATTACATTACCATATAAATAATATTTAAAATTTATAATAATTACTTATAACATAATAACATAATTTCTATAGTTTATTTTTAAAATTGATGTTAAACATCACTATGAAACCTAGGGTAACACCCCAAAGATCAGCAATCATTTGTAATCACATGAAACAATCCATTAGATAGAAAAGGAAAATAAACAAACATCGAAATTAGACCAAACTCATACAAAAAATAATACAAAATAACTTCCTATAACCTAGAAAAAACTATACATCGGGATTTAACACCTATTATGGAAAAAATATAAGTAAAGACTTGTGACAAACTAGAATATCAAACAAACTCAAAGCTGGTTAAGCAAATCTATAGTGACAAACTTATCAACATAATGATTATCCTTCCTACAAACGCATGAGACTTTAAACTCAATCATTTTATAGAAAAACAAACATGTATTCTATCTATTACGTATAGTCCAAGAAATCAGATATAAATACATGTAAGAAAAAGCTAGACATATTAGGATAGAATTACTATCTAATCATAAACAACAATACCAAACTTGTTGAGTTTGTTTAATAACAATGACCATAAATTTAGCAAAAATTCTAATTAAACACCCATGAAAAAAAAAAGACTCACCAACAAACTCTCTCATATACTACCTCTAAAAATCTAGACAAAGGTAACAAGAATATTAGTTTTAAAAATATATCATTGTTCATGGATTTTTTAAAGGATTTTTCAGAAGATTTGACATATTCATTTATAGTCTTAATAGTCATATAAATACTATTTTCTTTATACAAAAGTCATATTTAGGGAGACGATTTCGCATTCTTTAAATCATTTAAACCAATAAAATAATATATATAAGTCTAATCAATTTAAGTGGAAAACTTTTCAAATATTTAATAATGTGGATTAAATATTCAAGAAAACAATACATAATTTTTACAGTTATTAACTATTTTTAACTATATTATAACTTAGTGTAGGGTTCACCATTACAATTTACGAAGTATATTTCAAAGAATTTGTAAATTGCTTAATTTTCTACCACTATTATTTTATATTTTAATACATTTTTTATATTATTTTTTTCAAAGTTAATATAAAAAATATTAATATTTATTTAATTATTATACTACTTTTAGAATTTATTAGTATACTTTATATTTTTTATATAAATTAAAAAAGAATTAACATTACAAATTCAAGTAACTAATATTTTATTACATGATACTATAAGAAATTACATATAATAAAATTGGTAAAAAATTTAATGTAATTATAAATAAAAATTAAATTTAAATAAATAATAATTAAATCTAAATAATAATAATCAGTTTAAATAATTTAAATAAGAAATAAAATTAATACATATACATATACAAAATTTTCTAAAAATATAAATATAAATACTAAGTTAATTAATATTTGAAATATCTAAAATTTACAATTATGCAATAATATATTTTTATTTTAAAAGACCATTTTTTATTAAAAACTTATAATCTGTCAAATTAGTTCATTAGCTTAAAACTTAAAATTCAAGAGTTTATTTATTATTACCTTGAAACATTCGCTTTATTTTTATGTTGATTTTAACTATTCTTTTGATGCAGTATAACAATTATTTTTGAAATCAATTTGGTATTAATTTCAAATTTGTAAAGAATAAATTTATATTACGTTTGGATAAATATTTTTTTTAAATGTTTTGAAATGTTTTTATGATGCATTATTTGAATAACAAATAAAAAATTTAATTAAAATAATTCTATTAAGTAAAATGAAATAATTTTAAATTTTATTTAAAAACCAAGAAGTGTGCTTGTGAATGGTGTATATTACTAAAATTTCATGTAGAATCACCTAATTTTTGTTAATTATTTTTTAACTGCAATTCTTATTTTGTAAACACAATATTTTTTCAGTCATACAAACTTTGGGAGAGAAAACAAATTAAATAAATTTCTTCATTATTTATAATTTTCTTATATAGAAATTAATTTATAAAAAAGGTTTCATAAAGTTTTTCTATTTTCTATTTACTCTTTTATTTTTACTGTCATAATTTTTTTTTTATAAATAATAATATTAAAAAAATTAACCATAACGAGTGACCTTTTCTTTTTTATCTTTATTCATGTATTTATTTATTTTAAATTAAGCATGGTTTATCTCTTACAATCAGTTTTTCTCTATTTTAAAATTTAAATACTTTACCAATGATTAAAGGAATATAGTATCGCAATATAAATCTTTATTCCCAAATATAAATTATAATTTATATACACAAACAAATAGGTGTCTATTTTAAAATCTAATTATATATATTTGTATATTTCAAATATTTATTTGTTAAACCCTAATTCTTAAGATTGTGTGAGCGCTGCATCCTTGTTTTGTGCACTCAGCTCCTCTCTCAACCTCTCAACCGCAGCAGCTACAACAATGGTGAAACACTACAGACCCCCGGTGAGTACTGCTTGCGCGTTTCGCTTTCGCTTTCTCTATTTGTTTATGCCTTCATCTAATGTATTCTTCTCCTTTTTAGCATAACTTTCTTAATTTGCTTCTCGTTTCGTAATTTGTTTCGTGGCTTGTGTTTTTTTTCTTTTTCGGTGATACCCATGATGTGATTGTTGTTTCGGTGTGAGAAAATTTGGAATCCGTAATACTTCAGTTGTAGCTATTCATTTACAGTAACAAATTTATGTAAAAAAGTTAACATTTTTCTTGTTTTTCTGGTTAAGGGCCTTTGTTTCGAGATGTAATATCAGGACTCGTATTTCGATGAATGAGTGGTAGTAGATAGTTGCTGTACAAAATAACTTTCATTCCCCGAAAAATATAATACATATACGTTTTTTCCTTAAGAATAAGAAGCAAGGAAAGCATGAACATTTTATATTCCCAGGAATCAACAATTCCTGAGAATATTTATCCAAAACTTGTACCAAAATCAAGAATGTAGCAGCGGTAAAAGCTTATTGTTGTTGTTTTGTCTTGCAGGGGAAGAAAAAGGAGGGAAATGCTGCTAAGTTTGTCATCAGGTCACAGGCACTCAAGCAGCTTCAAATCAGTCTACCCCTTTTCAGGTACTATACAGAAAGAAAAACATGCCCTTGTGTATATTAATTTAACTTGCTCTTGTTGGATGAACTTTGTCCTTCAATACTTTGGAGGAGAAGGATGCTGCCTTTCAGATGAAAATCACTTGTCTGGATCTTGTCTGGATAATTTATATCTTCTATCCTTACAGATCTGATATCATTGGAATTTGCATCTTTAGTAATTGTGAAACATTTTGGAAAAGAAGATTTGATAAAGACTTTGATTCTAATACTGGCTTTTATAAATTTTAGGAAACTATGTATTTTGAAAGGTGTAACCCCCCGAGAGCCTAAGAAGAAGTTCAAGGGAACTCATCAGACTTATTACCATGTGAAAGATATTGCCTTCCTTCATCATGAGCCTTTGGTTGAAATACATAGAGCTATAAGAGTGCATGAGAGAAAGATAAAGAAAGCTGAGGCAAAGAAAAACCTTGAACGTGCAAACAGGCTGCGGGAGAAAACGCCCAAACCCAAGATAGATAGGATTATACGGCAGAGGTTTGTTTGATTTTGTTAATTTTAATTTATATATGGTAACTGGTGATGAATTTCCTTCTTAATTAATTTTTTTTGTGAATTATAGGTACCCGAGGTTTGTGGATGCCCTTGGAGAATTGGATGATTGCCTTACAATGGTGCACCTTTTTGCAGCACTACCTGCATCGGAGAGTAAAAAAATTGATGTTGAGTGTGTCCATAAATGTCGAAGGTACGAACTTGGAATATTGAAAAGCAAAGGATTAATATATAATGAGGAAAGCAGCCTCTGTGGCTTTATTTTTCCTTTGAAAATAAGCAGTTAAAAGATACGAGGAATAGATTCTGCTAAATGTCTTCAGTGTGTTCTTGCATTTTATGCTTACAGGATTTTTATCTTCTGTGTTTATTCTCATTGCTTACTGGTTTGGCAGATTGGCACATGAATGGCAAGCATTCATATCTCGAACTCATAAGTTAAGAAAAACATTTGTATCTGTGAAAGGCATATACTACCAGGTACCAATTTTGGCAGTTATCAATGTTCATTAGTCTTAATTGTATGTTATGTATTGATGTTGTTATTTGTGCAGGCTGAGGTCGAGGGTCAGATGATAACATGGTTAACTCCTCATTCACTACAACAGGTTGTAACTGATGATGTTGACGTCGTTACCATGCTAAACTTTCTGCAATTATATGAGGTTAGTTACATATTCTTTTTTACATATTTCTTGTCATTCCAATTAACAGGATTAAAGGTCTGTATATTTTAATCATGTAATATTTAATTTAAATAAGTTTTGGTGTTGTGTCAGCATCATGCGCTAACCAAAACCAAATTTAGCTATCTGGACATGCTTCTCGTAAGCCTTTATAGTCATCCATATATTTGTTATACTGACTTTTATTAATTTCTTAATCTTCTATATCGACGCAGCCTCTTCTTAGTTTTGTCAATTTTCGCCTCTATCATTCTATAAATTTGAAGTACCCCCCAATACTTGATCCTCGGCTGGAAGCTCTGGCTGCAGGTACCATTTTTCTCAACTTAAATGGAATTATGGAAAATTTTAATTAGTTATTTATTGTATCTGGTAATCAAATTTCTCTTCAAATCATGCAGATCTATATGCTCTGTCAAGGTATGTCAGTGCCAATACTGGACCTTCTGTTGTGAATTCTGAAGCTTCTCAAGCTGAATCAGAACAGTTGGAGACCAAGCAAAAAGAGGCAGAGACTGGAAAGGAAAAATCTGAACTAAGACTTGCTCAACTTCAGCATCAACTTCCTTCTAATGAACCTGGTGCTCTAATGCACCTTGTTGAGGAAGTTACTGGTGAAGACGAGGAGGATCAAAATACAAAAGAATGTAAAAAGCTCTTTAAAAATGTGAAATTCTTCCTAAGCAGGGAGGTAAGACCTTGTGATGGATTTAGCACCACTATTTAAATGTACATTCGGTCAATAGCTGGGAATTTGTGCTCATAGTACTAAATAACATTTCAATTTTTTTTCCCAAAAAATAAATAAAATAAATAGTACCCAAGAGATAGAAATTAGTGATGGTAATAATTGGGAGCATGTCTTGAGCAGTTAAACTAAGCTAATAACATGTAACACATAATGTATTTTCACTTTAAGAACGTAAGAACTATTGATGTGTTTGGATTGGAGTTAGGATAAATCATGTTGAAATCATCACAAAAGCAACAATTTGTTGCTTCAGAAAATCACTGAGTTCTGTGTTACCATACATACACTATAGGACCTTAGAACTTTGTGCCAATGGTCAAGATTAAAAGTTGGAATAACATGATCATTTAAAAGAGGCTCTAATAACATCAAATATATCCATTATTCTCTTTTCTTGCAACAACCAAGTTTCTCACTCGAGTAATTCCACACAGACATGCATATATTCACTTTTCGTAAAACAGTTGGGGAATATTGCCTCATCAAATAGAAGTTTGTCTTAGAACTTAAATGGCTATTGTTTTTTATTAGATGACAGTATGATGGGTAAATCTTGTCTTAATTAGGACAGTAAGGTTGTTGGCTCAAACTGTCTCAATCTTTAAGATTGAAATTTTGTTCTCAAGTTCCTTGGTTTGGTTCTTACTAGTGGACTTTCAGTGGACGAAAGTTATATGTTTGTACCCATTTCAAACCCTTGCTAAAGCGTCTCCTCTCTCCTAAACTTACCAAGACAGAGATTCTCTTAAAGAATTCGCTTTATTTTTGCTGGAAACAAAGGAGCTATTTCTTAAATACTTTGACATTTGTTACGATTTATAATGTGAATTTGTGTGCTGTGTTGCTTCTTGGACAATTTATATAATATTTTTTCTTATTAATATTTTTTAGATTGATCTCATATGATCCATGTATATGCATATAGCACAATACTTCTTATTGGACTTTGGTTCTAGATTGCTTGATTTTTAACTTCCGGTTTGAGTGTTTGGAAGTGGTTGTGTAGTTTTGACGTTGCCTGCATTTTGTTTTGGTCTAATTATTCAGGTACCAAGGGAATCATTGCTTTTTGTTATTCCTGCTTTTGGGGGCATAGTTTCTTGGGAGGGAGAAGGTGCACCTTTTGGGGAATCCGATCAGAGCATCACTCATCAGGTTTGTGATTAAGCTGCCATCTTCTAGGCGTCCTTATGTTTTATATTTCTTGCCTTCCTATTTTTAGGTTTGCTAAGCTACTACTTTCATATGTTTAGATTGTTGACAGGGAAACACAAGGACATAGGTTCCTCTCAAGAGATTACGTTCAACCACAGTGGGTATATGACTGTGTGAATGCACAAATTATTTTGCCAACTGATAATTATTTGGTGGGAAGGTAATTTCTAATCCAGTTTTGTTTCTTATAAAGCTTTTGTTTGGTGGTGATGGTAGTAATTTACAAATACAACTTCTCTCTAACAATGTATACAACTTTAATATTATTACCCGTCAGAAAACGAGTTTCTGTGTCTTTATGCTTCAGTAATCGAAGTTGTGTTATCTCTGCATCTTTTTGTTTTTTGGTCCATAGTGGAACCCTTATTGGTTGTAGTAATGGTCTTGGTAGGAATGTGCTATTTTATCTGTCTCTGGAAATTAAGTTTTCTCTACAAGGGATCATGATATCTTTCTGCGGAACCATGTTTATCTATGTTGGCATTCCATCTATTATCTGTCTGATGAATTTGATCCTAATTAAAATATTATTATCTAAATTTGAAGAAGATAGAAACCACATATGCGTCTTTCTAATGTGTAGTCACACTCCCAGTTTCTGCCATAAACCTTGTGGATTTTGCAATTTGTAGTGTTTTATTTTCTTTAAATAGATAGGTCCCAACATATTTACGAGTGAATAGTTACTTTGAAGTTTCAAAATTATTCTTCTGCTAGAAGAAATTATGGGCAGGATTGCATTTTAGCCTCTATTTAATAGGAGTATACTAAAAAATGAATTTACTAGCTTGTAAGAGTGTCTATATGCTAGCATTATGTTTATTATTTGAATTATATTTTGCTAAAGTAGATAATTAAAAAGTGTCAAAGATCTCATGTTTAGAGACTAGAGTTGTCCTTTGATGCATATTTTTCAGGATGATAATGCTCTGACTGATGTTCTTGTTGGGTGGGGGTCTACAAATCAGATTTGGGATCTTTTTAGTCACAATCCTCATGATGAAAGCCTTGATTACCTTTAGTAGGAAGTTGGGCTCAGCTTAGCTATGTAGTGTTTTTCCCCTGATGTACCAAAAAAAAAGTGATAAAATTACTTTTAAGTTAGAAAACTGATCTATGTTAATTCTTATTTGATGTGATATTGGAACTTGGATGAATAACTTATTGTATACAATGAAAGAGTGATTTGTATTAAAATGATAGGGGTGTATTGTGTAGTTTAGTAAAATTAATTCTCATTTGATGTATGAGCGTTAATTAATTAATAATGAAGCCTCTATCTGCTGGGTTTATGTAAAGTATAAAACTTCATACACTTCTGCAGACACGTGTTAAATTTAAAGAAAAGTATATGTATGCTAAAGAAAGCCTATTTGATTTTCTTAACTTTCATGGCTAATGTGTTTCTTTTGGTAACAGGATCCCTCCACCACACTTGTCACCTTTTATTAATTATGACGAAGAAGGAGCATACATTCCAGATTATGCAAAGACAATTAAACACTTGCAAGCTGCTGCTAAAAAGGACGTCCTTCCACTTCCAGGTGTTGGGAATGAAGATCTGGAAGATCCTCAAAATCTTCTGGTTGAAGGTATTAAAGGCCGAGCGGAGGCTAATGATGCAGCTCAAAGAAAGCAAAAGGTATGGATGTTCTGAGAAGAAAAAGGTTGCATTGCATCGTAACGGTGATCCTTTTTTGTTTACTGACACTGAAGTATTTAAAATTTGAATGAATGCAATGCAGATGATGATTCTGGAGCAGCAATACCACGATGATTTGAAAAAGGAACTTAAAGGCGTTACATACACTTCAGCAGATTCTAAAGAAACTTCTGGAGAGGTACAGACTGGAGAATCAGTTGTCCATGTTGAAGAAAATGCTGATGATGACATGGGTAAACTTATGATGTCACGTAAAAAGAGGAAGCTCTTGGAAGCCATGCATGTGAGTTTTGTTCTTTTTCCTCGTGCACAATATATTTTTGTTCTCTTTTCCAATTATAGTATCATTATTTTCTCTTAAGTAACGACCTAATTGCAAAGTGACAGATTGTGTTTAAATTTAATCTGTAGACTTGGAAGGTCTGTGTTTTGAATTCTGTTTTCTCACCCCTTTTTTGTTTCTGAAAAATGTCATTCAGATATCTAATAAACGCAAGCAAGCTCAGTCTGATCTCATTAAACAACGGAAAAAGAAAATAGATGAAGCTAAGAGTCAAAGGAGTTGAAGAGATGCTGCATTGACTTTATTATGTGTTATAGCTGCTGCTGGTTTAAAAGGGTAGCTCATTTTTGTTTGCAGTATTTTTAGTTGAACTCATTCTAGTCTCCTTTGTTTTTGTAACTGATATATCTGGTTTGAGCCTTAACATGGTTAACTAGGGTTAAGCCACCGGGACTATTTAATGTTGGGATAAGGTTTTGTTTAAATATTGAAATGGTGTCTTGTTGAATTTTTCGATGGGAGAACATGGAACTCAAATACCAAGAAACTGAAAACTTAATGTGTTAGGGTATAGTTTCTTTTACACAGGATAAGGGTAATTACAAACTTCGCAACTAAAATCCATTTAGTTTACTAAGTAATCTTTTTAATTTTTTAAAATTATTTATGAAGATCCAGACAAACTTCATGAAAATATGGAAGAAATGAGTTTCTACTTCTGTCAACTTTCGTTTTCTCTCCCATATGCATACACTTCTCCTGAAAATTGGTTTCCGTTCCAAATTCTATCCTTTTACTCTCACTGATAGATGCAATGTCCAATCTCCAATGTGACCACCGTTCCCCGATTTATGCATTATTAAAGGGATGTTATTTTAAACAATAACTTAAAAGCTAAACCTAAATCCTAAACTTAAATGTAATGAAATCGTATATATGCTAATTCCTTATAATGATTCTCCAATTGAATTCAAGCGATATGCTTGTTTTCCCTGTCACCCCTCTAATTCAATATGGACTAATTAATTTTGAAGAGAGTTTGTTGTGAAAACTCCTCCACTTTAACAACTGCATTCCATTTTTCACGCATCCCTCGTCATAATTTAAAGTGACGCAAAACTAGTTTTATCAGTCTCATGATAGACATGGTAACCTCTTTTGCTAGAGCACTAAATGTGTCTTCTTTCGTAGATCTTACCAACCTTATTTATAATTACATATATTCTTGGACTTTATAATTCTTTAGGTAAAAGCAAGATCCACCTAGTTTTTTTTCTTATATTATCGTTAATTTCTTGAATTAATTATTATTTTGGTCCTAGTTATTATATTAGAATTTATTATATTGCTCAACAAATTTGTTCCATGTTCCATGTTTATTTTGGTTTGATTGTGATAAAATTTCTCTATATTTATGTGAGAGGGATATTTTCCAACTTATTTGTTAGTAACCATATCCTAATTTTCCTAATTAATCTTGAACAACTGGGTAGATTAAAATTCTACTTATCTTATACTACACAACCCCAAGTTTGAGTGAAGACTTGCTTAAATTAGGTTGGAGTCCTACTTATCATTAACCTCTATACGTAAATTGTGATATGCCATACGAATTGTAAAGGTATTGAAGGTACTGTTAGGAATGAATGAAGTTTTCTCATATTTGTGAAATACTAAGTCTCTATCTAGTGCCATTTTTTTTTGGGCGCGTACTTAAGGAGAGATAACAACAAAAATTAATCTCTGTAGGAGAGGAATAGTACAAGTTGATATTTGTTTGTGCACATTCCACTTTGACTCAATTAATCAATTAATCATATTCTTATTTCACCTTCATAAATTTTTATATTTATAAAAATATCCTTATATAATACTCTAGATTATGTAATCCTAAAGTTATTTTTCAAATTTGTAATTGACTTTTAGATTACATAATCCAAAAATCTTTTTTCGATGTATGATTAGTTTTTGGATTATATAATTTAAAATTTTTTTTTAAATGTATGTCTATATTACATAATCCGGAAGCTACTATTAAATCTAAACTTTCAAATTATATAATTCAGAATATAATTTTGGATTATGTAATCCAAAATATGGAGGTGACACAAAAAGGAAAAAAAATATTTCTATGTTTTATATGGGGTAACATAAGGAGGGAGGTGCAGGAAGAAACAATGGGAAGAGTGATTTCAAGTCTGGTTGGGGACTACATAAGAGTGTGATATTGTTGGGAAGAGTGTTCTGATAATTTTTCTTTAGTGAATGTGATAATTTGCGATTAAAAGCATTAGCAAATAATCCATCCAATACATTTACGCACCAATCAATCCATCACCCTTTTAACCGAAAGACGAAACAGCAGAAATATAAATCCAAATTTTAAATATATGAGTCTGTTTCAATTTGAAAATTTTGAACTTGAATGTCGTCATAATTGACTGGTGCTCAACCCTAATTCATTATCTCACATTTGCTTTGAGAAACTACAGTTTTTTTCTAACTATTCCTATTGATATCCATATGAAATAGGGATGAGAAATGTATGGATATTATACTAATCTGTAAATCTTTATTTGGAAGGAACGTGGAACTTACCCAATGTTTAAAATTTATGGTTGGTGTACTTCCAGAATAATATTTAAAACTTTATTGGCAAGATATGTGTATTTGGGCTCCACATAGTATTCAGCTGCTCAAGTTTGAGAAACGAAGTGTTCTGCAACAAGACGCCTAAGAATCTTCCCAGTGGCGGTCTTGGGCAAAGAATCAGTGATGAAGACCTTTTTAGGGACTTTGAAGGTTGCAAGGTTCTTCTTGCTAAAACTCTGCACCTCTGCCTCATCAATGTTTGATCCTTCTTTTGGGATGATCGCACAATTTATCTGTTAAAATGTTAGATGCAGTGAGTAGATTTCAGCACAAATTTTCAACAAACCTTGCAGATGTAGTAAGTTTCCAAAATTCTGAGCTACCTTAATTCACATGCTTGTACTATCCATTCCCTTGCTTTTTTTTTTATTTGACGACTTTTTTAATTGAAAGAGGTATTTTGTTTTTGAAAAGAAATATAGGTAATATTAAGAATTACGATATAAGAAGTCGTAATTACAAATATATTTTTAATTTTAATTTTTTTACTCATACATACACATATATAATTAAAAGTAAATAAAATCGTGTTTAGTAATCTAGTCACTTTCAATCAATTAATAAAATAAAACTATAAAATAGTATATGTGATTTTTTTCTCCAAGCTTATATATATTTTTTTATCTAAATAAAATTATTTTTACTTTAATTTAAAAAAAATATCTGATCGGATTTAGGGTTTAGACATGTCTATTCTCAGCGTGAAAGAGTCTCTCACTTCCCTTATTTTTCCAATTTTCACACAAATTTGAAGAAAATCACGACAAATTCAGCTCCTCCAAAATTGAATTTCGACTCTTTTTCATAAGTGGGAGTAGGCACATCGAGAATTGAACTATTTTTCACTATTTAAAAATGGATATACTTTTAGAAAAAATTTGATATACGAGACTTCCACAAGTTCTAAAAAAAAGTACTAAAAGTGTATATGAAAGTATTACTTTTCTATTGTGATGTCGTACTTCCCAGGACTTTCCAAAATGCTAATTTCTTTATATAAAATTTAGAAAATAATTTGTGACATTAAGATGCATTTGTTTGATATACTCTAGTAGTTGCAAACAAAAAGATGGCAAATGCAACGGTCACACGTGTGAAGATGTTTACGTAATGTTTGGCCTTTTCAGCCAATAAAAGTTAATTTTGCACTTTGAATAAAATATGAAACCTCAAAATTAGTATAGTTTGTTGATAAAACATGTGAATATTGAAGAATATTTGTGTGCGTATTTTTAGAGTGTAACACAAAGAGACAAGAAAAATGATGGCATGTGTTTTCTTGTACGCAAGAAGTTGTTGTGAACAAACCAACAAAGTTTTCCTGGATCGGGGTTTAAAGAAGATAAAAATCAGTACCATAGAAGTGTTCCACTTGGCTTTCAGACAGCAGTTATGCTACTGCATCATGTAACTTACATTCTATGGACATAATTTTGGGTGACACGAGAAGAAGAAGTAATGAATTACTTTAAATGAATAAAAGTTCCATAAATATAACATTGATAAGAAAATTTCCATCATTTTTTGTATCTTATAAATATTTATTTAAATCCATCTTTAGTAAGTACAATGGAACTGAATTTTGTTTTCTTCGTTGTATACAACATATGCTCATGAGTTCATGCCACCTTTCTTTGTTTGTAAGGTGTATTTTGTAGACCCAGCTAGATTAATTGTTATGAGTTTATAACCATTCTCTATAAGAAAGGTTTATTAAGACCAAACTTTGAAAAAGATAAAGGAATAAAGAGAACAATTCTTAAATGATTTTTTTCCATTAAAATTAGCAGTTAAGGGTATCAACTGATTTAGTTTAAAATGTGTCATAAACTCATTAACACAAAAGTACTTTTTACTAGACTGATTAAGAAATAAACTGGTTTTATAGAAGTTTTTTCTTAGTCTCTTTCAAAGAACACATACCTCTTCGCCGTATTTATCATCTGGAACTCCGAATGCAACTGCTTGGGCGATGTCTGGATGAGATAGAAGGACAGCATCCACCTCTATTGGTGATATTTTCTCCCCTTAAAAAAAAAAAATTTGCATGTTAAAAATGCATAAATAGGAGAACGCTACCCATATATTACTCATACTTGCATGCTCCAAAGTTATTGCGGAATACGAACACTGATACGACCCGACACGTATATGTCCGACACGTATATGGATATATATAATATTTAAAATGTAGGAAACGGAGACATGGATTTATATATTATATAATTTTGAATTATATAAATTAAAAATAAATATTTATGTGCAAAAGTATATTTCAGATTCTTTTGGAAGAAGAAAGATATTTTTCATTACCGGATCAAAAGAATTTATTGCTTATTTTTATAATTATAATAAAAATTTATACAATAAATTTGATTTTTTAGAAAATTATTGTATTTATACCTTTTAAAATTGTGTTAGAACCGTGCTAGAATTTTAAAAATTCCAACAAATATTTTTTTGAATTGAACACTTGAACACGAATATGTCATTTAAGATAAGTGTCTGAAGCTCATAGCTTATGACTCAAATAACAATTTGCCATCCTTTTTACGTTCCAATACAAATTACACACAACAAATGCATTATTTCTTTAAAAAAAAAGGAAAAAAATATTATAACGATTTTTCTTATGGCCATGTATATTTGTTAATATGTGGCATGGAAAGTGAGCAGTTGATAAAATTAAAAATATTACCTCCACGGTTAATAAGCTCCTTGATGCGACCCACGAGGTGCAAATACCCATCCGAATCAAAAAACCCGATATCACCTGTGTGGAACCACCCATATTGAAAGGCAGAAAGATTCGCATCAGGGTTGTTTTTATACCCTTTGGTCACATTGGGTCCCCTGATACAAACCTCACCTTTCACATCATTCTTTAGAATCTCACCCTTCTCGTCTAATATTGCCATTTCCTGGCCCACGGGCTTTCCAACTGACCCGGCCCGATGAGGCCCATCTTCGGGTAACGGATTCGTCGACATCAAATGCGACGCTTCCGTCATAGCATAAGCCTCCAAAACCGGTGCCCCAAACGCCTCCTCCAACCGCTCCAATATAACCGGTGCAAGCGAGGCACTACAGCTCCGAATAAACCGGAGCTTCGGGTAAACCGGTTCCGGGGTTTTCAAATGACGCTCCAAAACGATTTGGTGCACCGTAGGAACTGCGGTGTACCACGTGGCGTTGTACGTCAACATGTCGCTCCAAAACGAGGAGGCGGAGAACCTCCCCGCCGCCGGGAGCGCCACGGATGCTCCGGCGGCGAGTGAACTCAGCAACGCGGCGAGTAACCCGTGGACGTGGAACAATGGGAGAACGATGACAGTCGAGTCAGACTCAGTGAGTCTGTACACGGACTTGATGTTCTCCACCGATGAGGCCAAGTTGTGCTGCGTCAACGGCACGCCCTTGGGACGGCTTGTGGTGCCGGAAGTATGGAGGAACAGTGCCACGTCGGACGCGTCGTTAACGAGTCCGGAAATCGAGTCGGTCGATGACTCGGTGTAACTCAGAGAGAGACTGAGCTCTTCGGCTTCGGCTTCGTCGAGCGAAGCTGTTGATACCGGAATGCTAAGCTTGGAAGCCGCAGCTTGAGCCGGCTCGTTCCCTTCTTTGGACGTTACTAACAGCTTTGACTCGGAGTCAGATAAATAAAACTCGAACTCTTCCGCTGTGTAAGCCGCGTTCAACGGCGCCGCCGTAGCTCGCGCCCGAATGATGGCAAGAAACGTTATTATAAACTGAAAACATTAAAAAAGGAATTAGAAACAATAAGAGTAAATAAATGTAAATGAAAGATCAAATAGTTTTTGTTTTCTTTGTGTTCGCAATGAAACAGTGAGGGAGGAGAGGACCTCGACGGTGTTGGGGAAGGTGAGTGCGACGACATCGCCGGGTTTGATGCCGGTGGATAGGAGGCGTGCGGCAGCGCGTTCGACAAGGTGGTGGAGGCGGGAGTGTGTGAGGTGGAATTTGCCTGAGACGGAGACGGCACGGTGGGAATGGAATATTTCGGCGACGCGGTGGAGCAATCCGGTGAGTGTTGTTGGAGCTGGCATTGTGGTGTGGTGTGGTTATGATGTGATAGATTCGCATTGGAAACCTGAGAGTATATATATATATATATAGGAGGAGGTGGCTGTTCCGTGAACGAGAAGAGTTCCCATACCATACTTTTGTAATTATTTTTAGAGCACGTAAGGATGCGAATTCTAATATAAAAGAATGTGTAAGTATATGTTTTTAAAAGAAATGATAAGTTTATGTAAGAATTAAAAAAAACTAGTGTACAAGTGTAATTTTTAAAAAAAATCTCGAAAGCTATTAGTGTAATTTATTCTATAAAATAATATAAAAGATATATTTGTATAATTCTTTTAGAAATAAATTTGTGATTTAAATTAATAATGTTTACTTTTATTGATTTTAAGTTATTACTTTTATATGGTAAAATACTCTATAAAAATTAATACAAATTCTGTACTGATTTGATTTAATTAAAGTATATACATATATATATATATATATCACTTATTTTAGATTATAACTAAAAGTATTCTAACACTGACCTATCTTTATAATTCTCACGTTTTGATATTTCCATCTTAAAATTTATTGTGGTTTCTTTGTCACATCTATCTTGTTCCATAGTTAAAAATAGACATATAACAAATAAATAAAAAAGGATTACGAAGAAATTTACTCAAGTGAGGAATAACATATGTTCAAGAAGTCAAATAAATCTCCAATTTTTTTTAAAAAAATAACTTCTCTTTTTGTTTTTCGTTTTCAATAATATTATTAGCCACTTGACTAAAAACCTATGTTTCATCCAGAAAAGTTCCTTTGGAGTAGTAACTATTACATCTTTCTATTTAATAATCTGATGTATGATATTGAAGGAAAATAAATACTTTAGTTATGTTTATTCTTTTGATTAGTAACGAGAGAATAATTATAAAGTGAGGTGCACAACAAAAAGAGATTATGTAGAGACTGTACCAAAACGGAACATCAATCCTTTTCGTTCTCCACAGTAACTATTAAAAGAAAAAGAAAGTAAAGAAGTAGGAGATATAAATTAATACGAATATTAGGACATTCCTTAAAAACGAATAATAGGACGTGGATTTGATAGGTTTTGGTTAGAAAGGAAGGGATTCTTTCCCACATGAGATTTCTTCCTGCACCTTTACAGGAGTGCTAAAATTTCCATTTTATCTTTACAAAAATAAATAAATAAACTCATAGCACCCCTTTTTCATCTTTCACTATATGTCAATGGTCAGGTAAGCTCTCTCATTCACCTCAACTCCATAACAAAAAATAATTTTCCAATTATCTCCATCTTCTCATTTTGAAAATCCTGAATAACCATATAAAAAGTATACACATCATGATAAGATGGGGCATCTATAGTGAATAAGAAGAGTGTTTGTTATTTTTGTCAACGTCTACGCAACAAGATTGAACGTCTAATTCGATAACGATGATCGTCTAGTAGAGAGATACCACTTGTTAGTCATCAAGCTTTTACGGCCTATTGTGAGAGATTTCAAGAAAAACCTACACTAAGAAAAAAAAATCCTAAACAAATTTCGATCCATAATGCATCATGTTAAACGCTATAATACATACAACTTTTTAAACCAGAATTAGTTTATGGATTGTATGATCCAACATAAAAAAAAAACGTATTCCTAAATCTAGATAAGCTTTTTGAATTCTAGAATTCAAAATACACAATTTTATTTCGGGTTTAGAATCCAAATAAAATTTTGTACTTCAAATTGTATAATCTAAAATACATAAAATCCAAATTTTTATATTCTTAAAAAAAAACATGAATTCATAAAAGTATTTTGGAGTTTACATAATTATAATTATGGGCTGCTAGAAGAAATTATGGGGTGAGGAAGAATTTCCATAAAGGAATTTGGACATTGTTGGAAAGAGTATAAAAAAAAGGTAAAATACTTGGGAATGAAATAAATATGTGGACACAAAAGCAGGAACAAGGAAAGATAGAGGAAGTGGCTTATTTTTACCATTTAAATAGATTCCATACTTATGAAATTCCTTTTTAAACAAAGCCAAAAAAATACTAATAAATTCATTCTTCTACTGTCTTCGGTATAAGATCAAATCCTAACCTACATATTTATTTATACGTCTTCTTTTTTATTATTTTGATTTGAATATCTTTTACGAATGATGAACACTATTGTGAAAGTATGAAAAATTGTATAAATTTGAAAGAGATAAAAATTATGAACGTGAATTGAAGTAAGATTAGGTCAACACTTAGTTTCTAGAGTAAGGTTGAGCCAACACTAATATAAGGAGTCTAGAAAATTGTCTAGTAAGAAAACAACTTGAGAGAGAACTTTGAGCAAGTAAAAGTGTATCAAATTAGACATTTAATTACACAAATTAAAGTTAAAAATCATGTGCATGAGACTCTTATTTATAGGTGAAAGTCTATCAAAACTTCTCCAATTAGAATGTGACGTGTCACCACTTTATTGGTGCAAATCTCTTCATTGGGAGAGTGACAAGTGGCATGCCTTCATTGGAGTAAAATTTTCTCCATTGAAAAAATGACATGTGAAGTCTTATGCCTTTGCCAACATTTTTATTTGTACTCCTCATTTATCTTCTTAACGAAAAGTTGCGAGATCAAATAATTTTTATTAGTATATAAAAGATAAATCATTAGTTGGCTGAAAATAAAATAATAAACAAAAATAGTAAAAAATAAAGTAAAAGTTATCAGTATTTTGCGGAAGATCAGTTTAAAGAAAAGATAAATAAAAATATTTGGGATGCAATTTTACCATTTTAAAAAACTACATATTCTCTACTTTTTTTCATCAAATAAATAACTTTGTATTACTTTTATCATTTCAATCAAACGCATCATTCAACCGTCTAAACTCAATATCTTCTAAAAGTTGTTAAACATGATTAATCAAAAAAAATTATATAGAAATTAGAAACTTTTAAAATATTTTTCGTCCTCGTAGTACAAAAATTCGTACACTTCTAAATTGTTTCGTGCTGTGAATACACAGTAACATTTTTAAACAAGTAATTATAAGAATACTAAAAGTTACACTACAGTCAACAATACGAAGGTTTAATTTAGTATTTGTCTGTAAAGCCCCAATACTCAACATGATTCCAATAGGATATGATAGATACAGATATTAAATATGATAAGTTTTTTAACTTATGAAATACAATACGTTTAAGACTTGTTAACAAAAAAGATATATAAATAAAAAAACATATACCCAAAAGTTAACTTTATTAATGTATAAATTATTTTGATTACTTAGGGCTTTCACTAATGGGCCTGAAACATATTGGGTGCAAGACTGCTTCTTTCTACATTTCCATAATTTCTTGTAACACCCATACTTCTTAAGATATCATTTATTTTATTGATGTTTTTCATTTTAGAATGAATGATCCAATTTTTTATTATTATAGAATCTATAAGGTATTTTTGTATTCTAAAATATTGCAAATTCTGTAATTTGGAATATATATATGTTTTAAAATTTAAATTCTGTCATCAAGGGTGTGAGTAGAAAAAAAATAAATACAAAGTCTAAAATTTTCAGAATATATATATATATTTTTTAAATTAAATATTTTTTCCCTCACTGTGATTTGCCACGAGAATTTACGAAAGTGGAGGAGGATATGCAAGCATGAATATGTGACATTTTCAAAAGTCCTTTAAAAATTAAGAAATTTGAAAATTGCAAAAGCGCGTTTCCCCAACCACACAAGATCACATCCCTTTTCTATTTAATTCTGATTCAGAGATCGTTAAAGGGTAAAACTGATGCATAACTGCTTATAATTTATATGAATAATTTATAATATAGTGAAAGCTACACCTTATTAATACGGGATAGTTTAACACCATCACTTTTCTCTTACATTCGAAAAGTCCTACATTTTTAGGTGCAACTTCATTATTACAATCAAAACATAGTGTGACATTCTCAATTCATACACTACAACAGTAACCTGAGTTACTCTCAATTTCTTTGCATCTTCCAAGAAACTACACTTTTTAGTTTGGTGATGGGGCAACCGCAGAGAGTTCCACAGGGTTAATTGGAGGAGAAGCTGCTAACTCCACAGAGTGCACAGGTCCTGGTGCCACAATGCCAGAGCTTCTCAGTTCAGCCATTCCTCGACGAGCATTCACACCTTCTACCTCACACAACTTCGGAAGAAACACACCTACAACATAAATTTCCTCAACCTCATCAGACATTAGTTTTGTGACCATATATATCGTAACATAATTTTATTGTAATTTTCCACAGCATTATAAAACCTTACGAATAATGTTATATATTCATTTGTATACCTTCACCAGCTGCAAGATTGAAGTACAAGTCAACAACGTTGGGGCAAAAGTGGTAGCAGTGAGGGGAACAGAGTTTGTGTGTGAAGGTAGACTCAAGAAGAGAATCTGATGAGATTCCAAGGGAGTTTCTGTCCAATCCACAGGCCTTTATGCATTGGTCTGTTTCAATGTGATCCTTCAGATTCTCAGCTTCAATATCTGATGTCTTGCATGTGTATTCCTCCTCACCACTCCTCTTCACGCGCTTCTCAAGCACACACCGTTTCCCACCAGATGACACAGCAAACGAGCACGTCTCATGGCTCAGATTCTCACATTCTGTTCCTCCTGCATTTTTCCATCACATACTCTACAGTATCAAGTTTCTGCCCAATACTATGCATGTAGATAAAAACAATCACGTGGAAAGAAATATGAGAATTAAGGTATTCACTTACCAAGAGTGGCTTCAAGGGTGAGAGAAAATGCAAGGAAAAATACCATGAAAGTTCTGAAGCTGAAGTTAGAGGCCATTATGGGTTAAGGGAGAAGCGTGGCCAAAACTGTGTGGGAAATGAAGGTTGGAGGAATGTTATTATGAGGGTTGATGGGTAGTGCATTTTATAATGGGGTTTTGTGCCGGAATTATCGGATTTTTTAATAGGAATTGTGGGTTTTGACGGAAAGAAAGGAACCATCAAATGAAGACTACTTTAACTGTTTTCAAACTTTCAAACCACTGATGCATCTATATGCTTTCCATCGTTTTTGTTTCATTCTTGTTTTTTAGTTCAAAATACAATTAGAAACAGAAATTTTATAAGACTAAAACCTACCAAATACAGATATGAAGTAAAACAAACGTAAGAGTTATATTCAATGTCTGAAATTTGAAAAATAATTTGTTTCCAAGTGTTTAAAAATTCATTAAACTTCTTGCATATTGATGAATGATTCATTTTGAAGGAATGAAGTTTGAAGAAGAGTCAAAGAATAGCGCCATCAGTGGCGGAGCTTCCACAATTACCTTCTTCCACCATCATCTGTCACATCACATCTAACCTACAACTTCCTTCCAACTATTTCCTTCCAACTATCAACGCTATCACCATCAAAATTACAATTTTCTAGTAATTCGGTTCACACTCTTTTTTAACCTAATTTTTCTTTCAATATCACTTCTTCTATATTATCACTTAACTAAAAAATATATTACTAGCATGTTGATTCGGACATAGTATACTTGCTAAATAAATGAAAGTTTGATATACTATTTATTTTCTTCTGCTCCTTCTTTTATCATTTCACTTGTTTTCATTAATTATATGTTTTTTTTTCCAGCAAAGAATTAATAAATTAAAGGAACACTTTAGGGGTGTCCCAACCCTTATACAAAACCCACTAAAAATGGGCTATAAAAAGAAAGAAGAAAAAACAAACAAAAGAGAACTTGCCCTCTTACAGCAACTTATAAAAAACCTGACAGCAAGCTAACAAAACTATGCAACCCCACAACCTTAGAATCATACAACAACATAAAAAACACACCCCTAAAACCACTATTACAATCTGACATTACAATGCAACATAAAAAGGAACTTCGCCTACTGCACAAAGTAGATTTGGTTTCCAAAAATCTAACAACTAACGATGAGCACACACAGGACACCACACACTGGATACATCAATTAGAATTGATAAGAGCTTGTTCTCCCAATGCCCCCACCTTCCATCAACTAACTTATCACTACCACTCCTCATGCTCCTCTAATATCTAAAGATATTAGTTGTTGTCCTCCCTTTTCCTGCATCAAAAGAAAACACCTTCCCCACCTTCTCGGTAACATATGTATATGTGATCAATACATTAAAAACATATCAACAAATTTTATATATATATATATATATATATATATATTTTTTTTAATTTTTTAATTTTTTTCTGGTTCAATATAGTCTCACATCTTACTTAGAAGTTCAAGGTTAATAACAATTTACATACACTTTCTTCTTTAATTCATCGAGTGGCTTTTAAGGATAAAACCATTACAGAGTTTCGAACTCACTACAATAAAATCATGAAATCGAAACTAATTTTAGAAACCAAATATAATTAGTTGTTATAGTGATTAAACTAGAGACCATTTTAGGGACTAAATAAATTTCTGGTTTCTAAATTAGTTTCTATTATTGTTAAATGGTTTCTAAATTGATATCTAATTAGCAACTAAGGTTTTTGCTACCAATAGTTGCTAATTAGATATCAATTTAGAAACCATTTAACAATAATAAAAACTAATTTAGAAATTGAAAATTTATTTAGTCCCTAAAATGGTCTCTAATTTAGTTACTATTGCAACTAATTATTTTGGTCTCTAAATATTGGTTTCTATTTTATGATTTTCTTGTAGTGCTCTACAACAAACAATATCTTGAATGTGATAATTGATCCTAGTAATGTCATCTCAACATAGTTAAGGTCGAAATATTGACATCGTTCATGGGAATCTAAAACTCTTTTCTTTAATCTTGGAGTACAAGTTTCTATTTATTTAATGATTTATTCAATATAATGATTAATTACTTTTTGTCTCTTAAAAATAGTTTTTATTTAATGATTTTTTTTAATTATATAAATAAATTTGAAAAAATAATTTATATTAAAAATATATTTTGAAGTTCTTATTAAATCAAATTAAACAGTACAATATCTAATTTATTAACTTAATCTATAATGTGAAGGAAATTGACCAAGAGAATCTTAGATCACTAGTACAAAATATGGAAACAACGACCCTTTATTTAGTGCGGCTTTGCGCTTAAACGCATTTGTAAAAAATGCGGTGACATTTTTGTAATTAAATTGATTTACAAATGCGGTTCTATGGTAAGACCGCATTTGTAAATCAATTCGAATGATTTACAAATGCGGTCTTTACTATGACCGCATTTGTAAATCATTCTGAATTG
>Ga0123342_1001848_pt1 | contig 35528 bp, 15 predicted proteins | sample Turbeawhitnodule_FD_89960 | JGI IMG/M metagenome (GOLD analysis project Ga0123342, IMG submission 89960) | Root nodule microbial communities of legume samples collected from Mexico - Turtle bean Mexico white nodule | ecosystem: Host-associated > Plants > Roots > Nodule | place: Mexico: Nepantla... | reverse complement strand
TATATATATATATATATATATATATATATGTATATATATATATATATATATATATATATATATATATATATATATATATATATATATATATATATATATATATATATATATATATTTCGTCCATCTTCTCACTTTAGAAAGAAAAAAAAGTACACCTTGTATGTGAAATTGACCATTTACGAGGTTGAGATTGAGTGGTATTGTTCCCTTCCTCTGAAACCCTAAATCGTTGAATCATTGATGGAACTGACATGGTTGAGTGCCATTCTTGTGGGCGCTGGTTATCTTGCTTTGGGTTACTTCATTGGTTCTCAGTATCCTCCTACTTTCCTCTTCTCACGTAAATTATTGGCCAAACGCAACGATGCTACACTTCTCAACGACACAGACAATAAGAAGAGGAATAGTAAGTCCAAACTCAAAGACCCCCTTCAGATTGAACAACTAGCTGACATTCTCGATGATTTTAAGATGGTACTCAAAATCCCCTCTTTTTTTCTCCAAACCCATGTACTCAATCTTAATGGGCTGCATAAAAATTGTTCCTTTTTCTGCAGATTCTCGTTGTCAGGAATGATCTTAAAATGGGTAAAGGGAAGATTGCTGCTCAATGCAGGTTTGTAATTTTTCAAAATATTAACTTTGAATGTCCTGAGTTTGAGACTTCTATTATTCTGGTTGTCTAGTTTGTGGACTGATTTATAGCTCTCTTTTTTCATTTATCTTCATCTTCTCATTTCATTTCTATGGACTTTTATGTTATTGTTATTCAATGAAAACCTGATTAATGGTTCAAACTCACTACTTTCTCTGTTTTTTTTTTTTGCAGTCATGCAACGTTAGGTCTCTATAAAAAGCTCCTTCATCGAGCACCAAAGGCGTTGAATAGGTACTGCGGTAGCCTTGATTTCACTTGAAGGTTAATCTGCATTGTATAATTTCATTCAGAAGTTTTTGTCAAATATCAATGTGCAGGTGGGAGATGTCTGCGCAGCCAAAGGTTGTTGTCAAAATTGAAAGCGAAGAAGATATGCTGGCTTTGCAAGTGAGTGTTGTTTAGGTCAAATTTGTGCATTAGCTAAGTTTGTGTAATATCTATTTAAAAAATTGTGCTGGGTACTTGGCTGCTATAATGCATCAAGAAAAATGTTAGCTGCACACTGTTTTTGCACTTGATACTATCGGCTGAAATTTATTGAAAAACACGATTTTTGGGTGTCTTCTTATTTTTTTGAGTTCCACTCATCATTTTTGTAGTTTCTAATGAGTTTTAACCAATAAAAAAGTGTGTCATAAAGAATGCTCTAAAGAGTGTGTTGTTTGCATTCCTTAATACATTAATCAGTAATTTGATCACAATGTAATTTGATTGGAAACCAATTAACTTTAATTCAACAAAAAAGATGTAAAGTTGCCTATCTTTTAGTTAAGCTTGTAAAAATTTGGTTGCTAGTTTAAGTTTTAAGGTTTGACTGTGTTAAAGGGGTGCACCTTAGAGGATAAATGTGGAGATATAGCTGTTAATGGAAAAGTCATGGCTAAGATTGTAATAGTAAAACGAACTATTAAATGGTGAAGACCTCAGTTGTTGATTTTTCATTCAGTAGATATTAGTCCACACTTTTGCCCATGAAGTGAACCACATGAAGTAGTTTGGCAATTACATGAGAAAATATGCAAGGCAAGGTCAGCAACTAGGATTAAAATAGAAAATATACATTCTTTTTGACACTTCAACCAGTGAAGTGAGGGAAAAAAATGAGTCAGTTTTTAACTTACTGGAACTGCCTAAAGCCTTTCTTATTGAATGGATCAAACGGCATCAGAGTAAATGATGCATTTTGTATTATTTTAACATTATTCTAAAAAATCTAGGGTTTTCTATGTTCTTAACTTTTTAACTTAGAAAGGTCAAGTATCTTACCCAAAGGCAACATGGTAAACTTTGTTACAAAGTGCAGTTATCCTGTGAGGACAAATATTGCTAGCTCTTCAATTTTAACAAAAAAGGATAGCATAAAAAGGTTTAATATGTTATTTGCAAATATAATTAGAATCAAGTAGTTATGGACTATGTTGTTTTGTCTACTGGTTTTATATAAACTGTGGTGCCATTTGTTTGTGTTTTTTTCCTGAGGTAAATATTGTTAATTAATGAAAACATATTTATAAAAATGGTGATATTTTCTTGACAATATAGTTTTATTTTTTCCTTGGAAGCCAGCAAGCAAGAGTAGCTTCTGTGGAATCACTTTTTAATGTTATATCATTAAAGCACTTTTTATCAAAGATTATTCAAATGCACCATATACATGACATTATCATCTATTGGTATTATCTTCGTCTATATAATCAATTCCTCTTCTATCAATTGCTTGACTTTCTCCAAAAGTAGGCTAAACTTAATTTCTCTTAAGTGGATTAAAACAATTAATCTGGTTCCCATTGTCTTCTTCCATCATTTTCCCTAAGATGCAATTGCTACATCCTTTTCTTCCCATTTATTATTCTTTTTATGCATGGCTCCTTTTATCTAAAGCTGGTTTTGTTTTTGTAAAATATTGCTTAATGAGTTAGGAAAGGGCTAAATCTCTGAAGTTACCCACCCATATCACAATTGATGCAGGGAGAACACAGATTGCACCAAGTGAGTATTTGAAAATTCCATTAAGTAGTTGCTTATAGATATCGAGTAGCTTGTATCAAGTATCAACTAGCTGTCAAGTAATATGAAATTTTGTAAATGCGAACTTTCAATTCTTAAAAGGTTATTTTAAAGACTATAGTTACTCTTGGACTAAGTGAATCTTCTCTTTCTGTCTCACTTTTTGCCATATATCTTGATTAAATTGTGTGATATGTGAGACTGTATCTATGGAAGTCATCTATGAAGCTTTGATGCTTGCATTTGCTTCGCGGAATATGTATTTGATATGTATCTGATGGAAACTCTTAGATGCTTCACCAGTATCTCTGAAGTATCCAAGTTTTTTGTTTTTTAGAATCTAATGAAGACAGATGAGACACATATGCTTGTATAAGATAAAAGCATAGAAACATTGCCCCTTGATGAACTCAATGTTGAAGCTATCCGCTTTACCAATGATATTCAAGGACATACGTTTTATTCCTATTTGTAGGCAGTAGGCAATGATTTATGATAAATGGATTATAATTTTCTATTTTATTACAGTTCAACAACTCCTTCATTTAGATTTTTGGAATTGCAACTATGTATTTATTGTGTTATGAATTCTTTTTATGGACATGTATCTTACACATATTGCATCATATATATTTTAAGAGTAGTTGTGTTGTGTCAGCTTTGTATTTTAAACATTATCTGGACTGTGTCTATGCATCATAAGAAGCTGTGGACAGTTAGAATTGCGACTAGAGTTTCCCAGCTTCTCACTGAAATGAAATGGTCATCTCATGGTCCTTTTTATATTGAACTTCAATTCATACTCGAAAATGTTGGTTCATACTTGCATTCTGACTAGTAGAGTTGCTAAATTGGTTCTTTTGGATTGTCTATAATATGTCTATCTCATGTGAGAAAAGATTGTTTGATTTCCATGTTAAATAGTAAAGTTAGATAAATGACCGGCTTTACTTTGGTTATTCGATACATATTCTACTTGTTTGATTTGTGTATAATATAGTATTATGTATATATTTAATGCGTATGGCAGTTAATTTACATTTTTTCCCTTTTTGTTCTAGATTCCAGAACAGTGATGTCAATTCTTGGTAATACTCTTCTCTAGTGAATAAACTTTTTTGGTTATGCATTTAGTTTTCATACTAGAAGTAGATTGATGTAAGATGATGTTGATGTGCAGGACCCGTTGAAGTAGTAGATGAGGTAACAGGTGGACTTAAACTACTATAGTCTTCTGTTGGATCAGCATGGTGCTGTTTATCATGAACCCCAAGTGTTCACGAAGGATAGCAGATCGAACTAATTATGGACCATATCAAGATTTGCCGTGTTCTTTGACTACAAAAGGGTTTACAATTAATCTTTAGTTGACAGGTCTACAAAAAGATTTTAATCTTTAGTTGACAGTGATGATGATGATGATGATAAATTTTTTCTTGGGAGATCCTTGCCGATAAAAACTGTGGAACCATGTTCTGTTTGTATGAGATATTAATTATATCAGGGGGATTGGTGGCCAAGGTTTTATTCGTGGTGGTTCCATATTTTTTTGATGGTGGTTCTTGATTGGTTTTGGAAGGTATTTGAATTTCTCAGCCATCGAAATAAAATTCGGATATGCCATTTGGAATGAGAAAATCTGCTCCCATACTAAGGCTATGTGGACAATTTATTGGTACTGAAATGTCTCAAAGCCAAATTAGTAATTGGATTTCACTGCATAAAATCATTACTATAAAATCGAAGTCTTACCACGAAAATCGTGCAACCAAAACCATTCAACCGTGATTAGCCACATTACCTTGCATGATTAAAGTCTTTTATGGAAGGCAAATATGTTAAAATTGATCAAAACCCCAAGATGTGCCTCAATCAGATAATTACACAGAAGAACACTAGTGCAAAACAAAAGATGAACTTCAAATAAACCAAGACAAAGCGGACACTTTTACTATACATGAAAAATAATATAATAATTTATCTTTAGAAGGTGTTACCTTCGTCCTGTAATTAATCAATTACTTTTCTTCTGTTGTTCTGTCGCTAATTACTTATATTACATTTTCTCCAGTAGAATTTTGCTACTAACTTTTTATTTCTTCAAGTACTTTTTATATTTTCTGAATTATCTTTTATAGCTCGATAATTATAAACCATGTAATCCAAGCCCCAACCATTGGGCCAGGTTAGAACAAGCTTATTTATGGATTTTTTATTCTTGCATTGCATCTCACAAATTTCTTGGATAACCTCCTATTCATTCCAGAACAAGTTTTTAGAAATGTTAAAAAAAAATACAGATGAATAAAATATGATTAAAGAATTAACGGGGTACTCAAAGTTAAGACCTTATTTTGTAAGGTTGGAAGAGGCCTTAAACACGCTCCTACGTTTCACTGATATGCGAAAAAAGGTTCATGGGATTGGGGAAAGAAAATTGGAAGTTAAACAAATAGGAGCATGTTCAGTGGTGGATGAACAAGTTGTGCAGTGGTGGTTAGCACAAATCATAGATTTGAATCTTCACTACGCCAATTGCTTGATGGCCGCTTCAAGATATCCAATTGAATTACTGAATGATTTGTCTTCAGCCAGACTGCAGAGATGATCAATCATAACGTAGCTGGCCCAAACATCACTTAACTGCAATATCAAAATAAAAAATGGTGATTTACTACATAAAATAAAATGCTGTTTTAATATTTAATATTGAGCGAAAAATGAGTCTCCAGACAGAAGCTTCACCTTTTGGACTTTTGTTGGTTGGTAAAATGTTGGTTTTATTTTAAGCATTTTTGTACACAAAGTGACTCAACTTTTCCTCTTTAAGTAATAGAGAACTCCAAAAAAAGTTCTGTCAAACACTACCTACTGTTCATACAGCTATACAATTTTTTGCAGTTTTCATGTTCAATCAGCTAACCAAAATTTGTATCAATTGCTTCATAAGCAGTCTATACTTTAGCAGCACTCTATGTAATCACCGATCATGACAACAAATGTAACTGCTTAGCATTAGAGTGTCATAGCATCTTCAAGTTGCAAGTAAATTGAAAATAGGCCTTGCAACTAGTTTCAATATTTGAACCGGTTCTTCTCTACACTTATCCTTTTGGTAATGCTCGTTTTCACGTCTGGAAGGTTCCACTTTGTCCTCTACAGAAAGAATAGTACATAGTTTATATATGATATTTGGAAAATTGTCATTAATTCTTATATAGAACATTTGTTCAACTTTGCAAATATTAACCTTTCACCTGGCATAGAGATTATTTATGCAGACACTTCAACGTTTTCAGGCTTTAGAAACCACTTGCTTCAAGCACCAACCTCATTTCCAGATAACTGAACCTCAGCAGATTCTATATATTTTGCCTTGCTTCACCCTTCTCTGAGCCCGCCATTACTGCAACAACCATAATACAGGTTTTAAACCTTTGTTTTGTGCGTGCTATACCACAATTTAACTAGTGCTCTTATCTTCACCCTTCTGCAATTCTCGTAAATTTTGTCTTGGCGTCATCCCTCTCCTCAACATATCATCACGCAATTCAAATGCCTTGTCGAGCTCTCCATTAACGCAACAGCCATATATTAGCAAGTTGTATGCAACCAAATCTGGTTTTAGACCTTTCTTTAACATGGTATCCCATAATTTAACAGCTGCCCCTACATTGCCACTTCTGCAATACTCATAAATTAATGTTGAATAGGTAACACAGTCAGGGAAAATACCATTTTCAGTCATTTCAGAAAGAACTTCAGTGGCTTCATGAAATCTACCCAGTCTGCAGAAGCCTCGGATAATAATGTTGTATGTTACAGTGTTTGCTAAAAGCCCTTTAAGCATTGCATGGTGAAGCCCTGTAGCTTCCTTCATATACCCCTCCTTCGTAAGATTGTCAAGAAAACAGCCATACGTGATTGAATTGGGAGGGACATTTGCAGCCTGCATCTTTTTAAAAAGAAGACCTGCTCTGTCGATTTCTCCTGCTTTGCATAAACCATTCATCAAAGCAGTATAAGTCACGACATTAGGAAAGCATTCCTCAGTAACCATCAAATCCCAGCATTCAAAAGCTTTCTTCAGAGATCCTTCTTTGGAGTATGCATCTATCATACTTGTATATATTACATTATCAGGTCTCAATCCTTGATCATGCATATTTTTTAAGACATCAAAAAATGTTTTCCTGTCTGGCTGCTTTAGAGCACCGTCGATAAGAACAGCATGGCAAACCAGATCCATGTTGATTCCTCTTTGAATCATTTCACAAGAAGCACTCAGTGCTTCCACCAATCTTCCTTCCTGGCAATAGCCATGTAGAAGTGCACTATAGCACATCTCATTTAACTTTACTTTCTGCTTGTGAAGAGCATCAATAAAATCTCCAGCTTCAGAAACCCTACCATTAGAGCAAAGGCCACTGATAAGAGGTCTATAGGTATATGTGTCAGGGACAAGGCCCTTTTGAAGCATGTCTTCAAGCAATTCAAAGGCTTTATCAATGTTGTTATCCCTACAATACCCTTCAATCAACACATTATATGTTACCTCAGTTGGCTTGATTTTCCTTTCAAGCAAATCATCAAAAAGTTTGGATGCTTCTGCCATATTATTAGTGCTGCAAAGCCCAGAAATAAGTGCTGTGAAAGTATAAATGTTTGGAGTAACTCCTTTCTCAATCATCTCATTATATAGCTCAAATGCTTTTAGTAGTTGTAGGTTTTTGCAATAAGCACTAATCAATGACGTAAAAGTTGTAGCAGTTGGCTCCACCCCTTTATTGATCATCTCAGTAAACAGAGACTCGGCTACACTCAAATCCCCGAACTTGCATTGGCCATTTATCAAAGAGTTGTAGGCATATAGAGTTTCTCTTATACCATCTTCTATCATTCTATCAAAATAAGATCTTGCAACATCCAACCTTCCCCTTCTGCAGAAGGAATCAATAAGAATGGAATAAGTAATACCATTGGGATGCAAGTTCATCAAACTCATATTATTATAAAGCAACTCTGCCTTATCAAAATCTCCACCTTTGCACAAAGAATTGATCAATGCGTTATAAACAAACAAATTCGGCACAAAACCAGACCTCCCTACCTTAACTACCAACTCATAAGCATCATCAATCTTTCCCTGCTTTCTCAATCCATCTACTAACCCCGACACAGCAGCTTCGGATGGAGCAAGCCCCAATTCAACCATATCATCCATAAGCTGAATTCCAGCCTCAAATTGCTGCACCCTACAAAAACCAAGCACTAATGTACAGTATGTAACAACATCACCTTCTAAACCCTTTACCCTCAACGATCTTTTAACCTCAACAGCTTCCCAAACTCTATCACCCTTGCAAAGCCCATGAATCAAGACATTGTAAGTTACAACACTCAAAGCAAACCTATTAGATTCCATCCAGAGAATCTTCTCCTTAGCCCTACAAAAATCTTTCAATTCGCAGAGACTCCGAACCACAGCGGAGCAAGTATAAGGATCAGGTCGAACACCCGCATTCACAGACTGATCAAACAATTCGCAAACCGTTATAAATTTTCTAACTCTCAAAAGCCCGTTCAAGAGGGAGCTCAATGTTCTAACCTCAGGCAACAAAGCATTGGCAAACATGAGTTGCACCACGACAACAGCATCAGAAACTCGTGAACTCAGCACGTAACTCTGAACCAGCAAATCGAAACCCAAAGTGGACGCAAACTTACAATGCTTGTAAGAGTGTAGAAAGTGTGAAAAAACGTAGTTTGGGGGGGACCCACGAAGGAGAAGGGTGTGCAAGAGGGAATTAGCAGGCCAAAATAGTCTGCACTGAACAAGCGCGTGGACCAAGATGGCGAAGGAGGCTGTGGAGTGGTTCATGTTTTTGTGCAGACCCAGAAAGTTGAAGAACCTCAAAGCTAACTTGGAATCGTCCAAGGTGTTGATCAAAACTTGTTCCACGTGATGGGGCCTCAATGCCGATGAAATTGAAGCGTCGCTCAAAGCCACCTTCCAACTCTGTTTTCCTCGAACGATGTCGCAAAGGAGTGACACAAAATGACCATCGTTTTCGTCGTCTAATTTGGACGCGGAGAAGAGTCTGTGGAGAAAAGGGGTGGTGGTGGCTGCGGCGGGGAGCGCCGCGCGAACAACTCGGAGCTTCATTCGCCACCGCCACACTACCCACAAGCACCAGATTTGTGACAACTGAATTGAAAGAAAAAGTGCTTAATTTTGTTGGAAAGACCCATCAATTAGTATGTGTCAAAAACTCTACTAAGTGCACACTAAATGTTTGATAAGTAAATAAGAGGCAAAAGAATAACATTGTAATGCTTTATTGTATCACCTTATAACTATCTAATGGCTTGTATAATACATTAATAGGATATTATTTTCTTTTCTTTGGTGTCCTAATCTTATTATCTTGTTTTCATTTTTCAATTATTTTTTATTTATGGATATTTTTACACATGCTCTACTTTTGCTATAATAATTTCTTATCTTTTTTATCCTCTTTTATAATACGTTTCATACTTTTTTCTTGTTTTTTATGTGTTTTATTGACTAAAGTTGTTTATTATTGAAATCTAAACTAAGATATGAAATGTAATCCATCAATCACAAAAATCTACAATCTCGTACTATCTTTATATAAGAGAAAATTTGAGAATGTTTCTTATATTTTGCAATTTGAATATAACAAATACATGAAGTGTGCATAGGTCTAAGAATAAACCATAATTTATTGATAGAAGTGTCATTTCATAATAAGTCAATTCTCTCTCTTTTTTTTGTATGCATGGAAGAGATGTAATGTTAAGGTGATTTTTTGGACTCTTTTTACCTTGACTATTAGCAAATCACACAAAGTACAATTTATATTAGTAATGATAAGATCTTTAGAAAGATTTACAATATTTTGTGTCTGAAAATCACTAAAAAAAATAAAAAATTGGATTGTGTGTTTAATTTTTTTTTACAGTTTTTTACGTGTCGTTAGATCATATAAGTATAAATAAAAGATCTTCGTAATTATTTCTTTAGTTATTTAAACAATTATATATCATGCATTGTAAGAGATAAAATGAAAGAACATATATTTAGTATTTTTATACTGACTTGTTTGATCTCATAAATTATGTCTAGTTCTTGATCAACCAATCAAGTTCTACTAATCAATATACTCTTGTAAAATACAAACTAATATTCTTTTAAGAAGTTACTCCTGACTAACATTGAGTGTTCTTGACACTTGTAACTCTTGACTTAACATTGAGTATTTTTTACATTAGCCACTTCTGGATCAATACTAAGTATTTTTTACACTAGAAACTCATGATTCAACATTGATACAAAATCTAAATGATCAATACATCACTGGTATTTCTCACTAGAGAGGATAACATCTTTCAATGTATACAAGATTTAAGTTCTATTTACCACTAGACAGTAATGAACACAAATAGTGTTCTCACAAAGTTTTAGGGCACACGATTAGAGTTTCAACACTTGCAAAATATGACTTACTTTCTTGTATTTTTTTCTTCAAATGTCTTCTTATAGGCTTTAGAAGAAGTAATCGTTACATTTTTTTTTTCTAATTGTTGAATAACTTTAAACTCTTTTTGTTGTATTTTTTTTTTTTTGTCTTTTGACAGCTCTTATGTTGATAATATTAAATGCATGACATGGAATATTAAATTCTTTTGTTTTCTTTACACGAACTTAATATATAAAGAAAAAATTATATTATTATTTTTATCTAACTTAAGAGAGTCAATAAGCGTAAATTTTGTGTTTTTTACCTTTACTAAAAAATATTTCATAAATGATCCAGTATTTATCCCATGAAAATTTTAATGAGGCATTTGTAACTACATAAATTTTTCTTTAAAAAACTTGATTATAATAAGTATATTAAATACACGAATCAATCCTAGTTATTCTCCATAATCTTCTTCTAATATTAAGAATTCAACTATTATTTATTATTATTTTTACTATAAAGAAGTTAATAAAGAGGATAAATAATTGAGATTTTCTCATGGATTAATTCAGAATGAAAAATAAAAACTATTACTCACATACTAAAAACAAGACAATATAAACCTAATACAAATATTACAAGTGGTATAATAAAAATTGATATCATTATTTTATGCACTATTATATAATATTAAAATGATAATATAATTATCTAATTTTTTTAATGAATTTATGGTGGCATCACATTTTTTTGGTATCATATTGTCTAATAGCTATAGTGTATATATAATTATTATATATTCATATTTATAGTAAATATCATGTACAATATTTTATAATATTTGTAAAATATTATAATCAATTTATAATATGTCATAAAATATTATATTTTACAACAATCACAACTATTATATTACAATATAAAATTTAATAATGTATTTGGTAATTTATAATTTATTATATAATCTACAATTTATATAATACGTTACAAATTATAATTTACAAATGATTTATATAATAATAAAATTACTTTTCAACAGAATGGATCTGTTTCAGAAAAAAAAACTGAAAAGAACATTATAAAGATAATTTTAAAAAGATTGAATGGAGAAATGAAAAAACATTTAATATTATCAGATACTTATACCTATTTTGAATTAATAAACATTTGTATAATTGTTTGAAATTGAGAAGTTAATATATTGTTTTTTTAAGTCGAGAAACTATGTGTTACCAATTTATATTTTTTTTTATCAATTTAATTTTTTATTTTAAATAAACTAAACTGTATAACTGATAAGGAAAAAAAAAAAAACATTGTAATTCCTTTATCTAGTCTAGTATAGAAAGATATATATTTTTATAATCATATCATATCATTAGTATCCAACGGTGAGATTTTCATCAACCCTTCATTAGACCAAGGTTCTGTGTGTACCATATTATAAGCTCTAATAAAACGGCACAAGCAAAATCAGAAGAACCCTAGGAAGTGTAAGCAGTGTTTGGAGAATTGGAATTTGTTTGAGGCCGAGGCAATGACACGACCTTTCGGTGTGAAGGGGAAGAAGCGAAAGCACTCCCAATCCAAACAGTACTCAGAAGAAGAACACCAACAGCCGCCACCAAAGAAAGCTGTTGCCGAAGAAAGCAAAGAACCGTCACCGGAACCGTCACCAGAACCAGAACCAGAAAGAGAATCAGAACCAGCACCAACAGAAGAGGATGAATTGAGTGGTATCCCAATTGTGCCCAGTGAGAAAAACAGTACCAAACCCAACGTCATCTTCATCCTCGAAAAAGCTTCTCTCGAAGTCGCCAAAGTCGGCAAGGTTCTACTTCATACTCTTCTATTTCTCACTCTTCTTTTCTTTTTTACTTTCACTTTAACTCAATTATTTTCTTTGTTTTTGTGGCACTGCAGACATATCAACTTTTGAACTCCGATGACCATGCCAATTTCCTCCGCAAAAACAACAAGAATCCTGGAGATTATAGGCCTGATATTACACATCAGGTAAAGCTTTTTTCTAAATACATCATCACATTCTTCACTCTTTTGTGTGAATTTTGCTTTGAAATTACTTGTTTGAGGTTATGCAGTTAGAATGATTCACTATCTTTTTTAATTATATGTCAAATGGTGTTTGGTTTCAGTCTCTGCTATCTATTCTGGATAGCCCACTGAATAAAGCTGGAAGATTGCGAAGTGTTTATATAAGGACGGAGAAAGGTGTTCTTATAGAGGTTAAGCCCTTTGTTCGAATTCCCAGAACATTCAAACGTTTTGCTGGTGTTATGTGTAAGTCTTGGCAATTTTGTTTCCTAGGTCTCACTTTTTTGGGAGGAAAAAGTATATAAGTTCTCATCTGTTGCTCTTAAACTTTTACTGCAGTGGAACTGCTTCAAAAACTGAGCATATCTGCTGTTGGCAAGCGCGAGAAACTCCTCCGAACCATAAAAAATCCTGTCACACAGTATTTGCCTGTTAACTCACGGAAAATAGGTGTGTTGTGTGCTCTTGATTGTTGCTGGTGTTTACTTGTTTGTTTCTTGACTGCTGGAAGATCCCAAATCCTAATGTTGAAGTCTGTGTTTAACTTTTCTTTTTTGATAAATTCTTTTATCAATGTAATTCAAAATAATAGAAGTGGTTGTTTCTCTTGAATGTCAGGTCTATCATATAGTTCAGAAAACCTTGTAGATATGGATGACTATGTATCAACTATTTCCAGCAATACGGACCTTGTTTTTGTGGTACTTTCACCAGTTCAACTTTTAATTTCTATGCTTATTTTCTCCTTGAATGCTTAACGATTAATATATTATAATTTCAGGTAGGAGCAATGGCCCATGGGAAGATTGAGACAGATTATACAGAAGATTATCTAGCAAGTAAGATTATCCATACTTATTTTTTTCTATCTACTATTTTCTCGGTAATTATGTGCATATTCCTGATGGTCAATTTTGGGTTTTGGCTCCATTGGTTTCTTTTGTTGTGCCTGTCTGTCTTTGGTAAGTGCTTGCTGATTGCCATGCCCCTTCTATGTTGTCTGTTCAAATTTCTAAACAATGAATGAAGAGTTTCATGAAATTTTGCTAAAGTATAAATAGGTCAGGGCACCTGATCTCTATTCATCAGGCTCCATTTTAAAAAGAGTAAAAAGTAAACTATTTTATGCTAAGCTCTTTAACTACCAAATGTTGTAAAAAACTCACGGTTGGACCAGACTAGCTTAGCTTTGATAATACCGGCAAACACAAACACGGATTTGCTCTTCCTGTTAAAGCAGTCTCCCACTTTGGTTCTTTTGTTGCATTTTATGTAGAATACTAATGGCGTGTTTGGTTACCTGTAGTAGTGTGTTTAGTGGCCTAATCAAAACTTAGTCCGTCCAACGTGAAAGATAGAAATATCTGCTTGATGGTTTCATACTTTGTTTGGAAGTGGTGAAATTCAGTTTGCATTGTTGGAAACAAATATCCAAACATGCTATAAATGACTAGTCTTTTTAAAATAGGATGGCCTCATACAGAACCAAAGTGGGATGTTTTCTTTGAAGCCAACGTCACTGTCTTTCGCATTAACAGATCTCATGCTTAAATTGAACTGAATTTGAATGGTAAAAGTTGTTGCTAAGCTGAGTAAAAGCCCCCAGTCCGACACCCTACCGATTATTTTCATTTACTGTAACAATTTGTGGTCAAAACTTGGAGTGTATAATAAATATCTAGAATGCTACCTGCATGATCATTAACATGTACCAGCCAGGATATTTTTATTTCTTACATCATTGTGTTTCTGATTGCAGTTTCGGGGTACCCGCTAAGTGCTGCTTATTGTATTACAAGGATTACTGGTGCCCTTGAGAGAAAGTGGAAGATTTTGTGATTTAACACCTTCAAGCCTGGGAAACGATTTACTAATTTCAGTACCTCAGTCAATTTATGTAATACCAAGGTAGGGTCTTGTCTTAACAGACATATAGGAAATACAATATAAGTTATTTTTTCCTGAGGTATTTTTAGGGTCTGATTTTCCTGTTCCAGATCGGTGTTTCACTACTGTATTTGAATTAAATGTTTAATATATTGTTTTGCTGGAGGATGCTTTCTTAACAAAACTATATCTCAATGCTGTTATTTGCGCCCAGATAAGTGGTTTGCGAGTTACTTTTTCCTGGTTCGAAGTTACTTTCGAAGTTAAGAATAAAAACTTTACATTTTATTGAAAATTAAAACATTCGTTAACTTCAACATTTTTTTTTTCTTTATTACTTTTAATTCTAAGTTAAACTTTGAAGTGTTTTCATGTTTACGAATGTCAGGCTAAACACTCAAACTGTTTTTGATACATCTGAACACTAAAAATAAAAGAGCGTAGACAGAATAAATAAGCATTAATGAGTATGCATGAGTCCCATTATGTGAATCAATATAAAGAGGGACACACCATTTAGCAATGAAAAATCTTTGTTTAGCTTCGTACTTAGCTAACAATTATGCACAAGCATGGACTTCTGGGAGAGTCTGTTGTAAATGAATATTTCAATCTCTGTTGATAAGTTCTCAGATTAGTTATACCAAAACAGTCACAGTCTTCATTCTTGATTTCTTCTCTTTAAACCCATCAACACCCCAACCTTACTTTGTGGAATGTTCGAGGTTTGAAACAGAAAAAAGGGGAAAAGAGCGAGTCAGAAAGATGTTAGAGCAAATGTAGGGAAGTGAGGCAAAATACAAGCACTAATATTCAGGAAAAATATCAAAAAAGTTAAATAAAGTCAGACATATTAATAAAATATGTGTGTGTTCCATTATTTTTTTTAGTTTCATCCTAATCTGTTCATTTTTGTATAGAAGACAGTTTAATTGCGTTAATTTATATTATAAATACTTTGAAAATGAGAATTTAAAATTTGGAATAAAATTTATGAAAATTAAAGTGTTTTTTTTTATTAAAAAGTTTCAACAAGGTAAATTTTTTATTAATATGTTGACTTACCTTGTATCAAATAATAAAATGTGATGTTGATTTTGGGGATAACGAATTAATTTACAGCAGAAGTGATTCCTGTTGGGATTTTTGATTGATGAAAAGAAGTTAAAACAAAAAAAATGAGGAAAGGGCGTTTTCGTAGAAGCTGAAGAAAAAGTATAAACAGTGACGCGTTTGGAATTTGGAGAGAAAAATTGAAATGCGTGAAAGTTATGAAGGAATTGGCTTAGGAAGGAAGAAAACAATCTGAGAGAGAGAGAGAGAGAGAGATAGCTGATTGAACAAGTCTAAGCTGCTTCATCTTCCCAACCCCAATCGGAATCGGAATCGGAATCGGCATGGTCCAACCGGCGATGACGCAGTTCCTCAACTCCGTCCTCTCCCAGCGCGGCCCCTCCGCCGTCCCTTACTCCGAGGACACCAAGTGGCTCATCCGTCAGCACCTGGTGGCGCTCACCACCGCCTTCCCTTCTCTCGAGCCCAAAACGGCCTCCTTCACGCACAACGACGGTCGCTCCGTCAACCTCCTCCAGGCCGACGGCACCATCCCCATGACGTTCCAAGGCGTCACCTACAACATCCCCGTCGTCATCTGGCTCATGGAGTCCTACCCCCGCCACCCGCCCTGCGTCTACGTGAATCCCACGCGCGACATGATCATCAAGCGCCCCCACCCTAACGTTAACCCTTCTGGTTTGGTTTCCGTCCCTTACTTGCAGAATTGGACCTACCCTAGTTCCAACCTTGTTGATCTCATTCTCAATCTTAGCCTCCACTTCGGTCGTGACCCTCCCCTCTATTCCCAACGCAGACCTAACCCTAATTCAAACCCAAACCCAAACCCAAACCCCAACCCCAATCCAATTCCTCACCCTCACCCCCATCCCAGTTTCGGAAACTCTTCTTCCAATTTATCTTCTTCTTCTTCTTCATCTGGCTACCCCCACCCTCACCCCCCTTCTAGGACTTATCCTCCTTCCCCTTACCCTGCTCCCGCTTCTAGGGTTCAGACCACGGAGGATCCTTCGGAGGTTTTCAAGCGGAACGCGATTAACAAGCTTGTGGAGATGGTTCATGGCGATGTTTCCGCGTTGAGGAAGACCAGGGAGGGTGAGATGGAGGGGCTGTTTGGTTTGCAGGGCGTGTTAAAGCAGCGGGAGGAGAGTCTCAACAGGGGGTTGAAGGAGATGCAGGAGGAGATGGAGGCGCTGGAGCAGCAGTTGCAGATTGTGTTGATGAACACTGATGTTTTGGAGGGGTGGTTGAGGGATAACCAGGGGAAGAAGATGGGGAGTTTGGACAATCCTGAGGAGGCTTTTGAGTGTGTGGATGCTCTCTCCAAGCAGATGCTTGACTGCACTGCTTCTGATTTGGCTATCGAGGACACGCTTTATGCGTTGGATAAGGCTCTTCAGGTGGGGGCTGTGCCGTTTGATCAGTACTTGAGGAGTGTGAGGGCGCTGTCCAGAGAGCAGTTCTTTCACCGCGCCACCACGGCGAAAGTTAGAGCGGCTCAGTTGCAGGCTCAGGTTGCCAATATGGCTGCTCGGAATCACCATTATGGTAGCTGACACTTGAACCCTTTTGTGACTTTGTTCGAGGGTGGTTCAGACGTTGAGATCTGCCATTGTGAGTACAGAACTATAGATTGCCATTTTATTTCTTCCCTTTGAGTCTGCTTGTAGTCGATAGCATGAATTGGTTCTTATATTGTTACAGCCTTCAACAACTTGAAATTGTTAACCGGAGGCTGTACCATCGTTCTTATACAGTCTTAATAATACGATTTTCTTGAAATTTTGGTTGAGGGATTGTTTGCTCAATCTTTTCTATGTATAATTTTATTGTTTAGGAGTATACATGCTTATGGATCATAGATTGTTCCACCTTGTATTTTAAAACAATGGGTATATTACCATGGATATATACTTTTTTCTGCTTCCATTGCTGTTGTACCTGGCCTGTCGCTTTTCAAATTATTCGCATGCAATAGTTAAATATGAAGGCATTTTTTATGCTTTGTTTCGATAAAATTATTAGATGCTAATTGTTTGAGAAGAATTGTACACTTCGGTTCATATTGTCTTATGCCCATCAATAATTCTCGTTGGGGCTTCTTTGAATTTGGCGAATACCCATAAGTTCTAGGTAGAATTGTCATTCCAAACCTTGAATGTTATTGTAAACTTCGGCTTGGACCAACACAATGGTGATGCGAATTTGAAATTAGATGTGGTTTAAGCTGGCAATATAGTTTTTCAGTTTCTTTTTTAAACCAAGCCTCTGTGCAAACAATGCCATTAGTGTTGGGGTTTTACGTCGGACACTAGAAAGAATGTTTCTTGTGCTGTTTAAAAGAGTTTTCATATTGTCATTTAACTATAAATTGTCATGTATTATAAGTTTGTACAGTCATTTATTTTTTCTCTTTCAAATATATTCCTGTGAACCATTTTTATTAGAACAGGTGACTGATGTTTGTGAACTGTTTCAATTGTGCCTGTACAGTTTTGTAGTGTATTTGGCCATTTTATAGGCCAGAGGATTGTAAATATGTGCTGTTTCGGAGTTCAATGAACATACACACACTGTCCAAGTTCAGACAATTTCAAGAAGAGGGCATCTTGCTTTGTTATTTCTGACATATGATCTATTTAATAGGATTGTTGGTCATTTATTCGTTTTGTTAGTTCGATTATATTAATGCTGGATCCATGCTTACACAACTTGGCACAGATTATATGGGGTCTAAAATATGTGTATGAATTAGTGATGCCGGGATTATAACTAATTTAAGCACAATTTCTTGCTGATATTCATAAAGTGAAATTCATTGCTGAAAATTCTTCCTCCCTTTTTTTTCCTGAGAGGTGCTAACAATACGCTTTTCTGAGACTCTTGCATTCTTCTGCTTGTAGACACGACCAAACAATATTATGCTCCCATCTCTCTTTCTCGCTTTCCCTGTCCTTGTCCTTTGCTCCTCTAATGAGACAGAAAGAGAGGTAAGGACAGTCAAATATGTTAATCATAATTTTATCATTTCGATTGATAGTTGTACGAGTCTGTTTGTACCTATAATGAAATTGTATGGGAGATAGAGGCAGATCAATATGTCTTAACCAAACCTTGTTCTACAAAATTTTCATTTTTCGTTTAGCAGTGGCACTCCTTTGTCTGGATCCACCAGATTTGGAACTTAATTGATTCGATGTTTTTGAGATGGGCGTCATTGAGTTATGACTAATAGAATCATAATTGTTTAGACTGTTTCCAATTCTTGGAATTTATTTTCTTTACTGCTAAATAAATGATGAGTTGATTGATTGATTCTTGTATTAAATAGGTAGGTACTGGACCTGTTTCTATCTCTAATTCTGGGTTCGACAAAATTATCTGACATACGATAGTTTTTTGGTGTTTAAGAATTCAGTTAATTCACTTGTTGAGGGTTTGTATGCTTAATTTAATGCATAGAGAGAATGTTACACAATATTTTTAGTAAATATTTAGTAACACTATTTTTAATTGAAATTTCTTAAAAATCATAAAATGTTGGAAGTTTTAATTTATTGTTTTAAAATTCTCATCAAGAGGTGTTCTAACATAATTGGAAAATGTTTTTCTTACAAATTAAAATTTGTATGCTTAATTTACCTATATATATATATATATATATATATATATATATATATATATAGTAATTTATACATTATCTTTTTGCGTCAGTTTCTCTCCTTCATTGTAAAATGCGATGAACTTTGTAAGAGAGACAACCAAAAACATTGAAACATTGTTGCACAAATACTAGTATTCTTTTACTAATAATCTTATAGTGTTTGCTGATTAAAAAAAACCTTATAGTTTAAATTTCTAGAGTTTAACGAATACTATACTCTAGGGAAAAAGTGTTAAAGCACTTCCTTTCAATTTAAATATTAATAAAAAATAATAATTCACGATAATTAAGAATTCTAATTAAATCATTTTGTAGTACTAGTTTTATTTCAAAATTTATTTTTTCTAAAATATCTCTCCTTGAAAATTGATTTGATATTAACTTAAAAAATGTTACAAATAAAACATCAATTAAATGATATTTTTATAAATGACTTTATTAACTAAGTTATCATTAGTTGATATTTTTTTTTTGTTTATATATCATACGAAATACTTTTATTGTTCAAGTTCAAAACTGTGTTATGTTATCCTCATCAAAGATGCTTTATGCTGTAAATAATCTTATACTAAGAATACTAGGTAATTTATTTATAGTAAGTCTCTAAAGAATAAAAAAAGTAAATATAAACTTTCTTTCTAATAACCTAGATTAATTTCGAATAAAAGGTAAGTTTAATGACTTCAACCAATATAATGACTACAATGCTACTCTCTTCAATTCATTTTACACGGGGTTTTAGTTTTCTCACAAAAAAAATAAATCGTGAATAATTTTATAAACAAAACATCTCTATACTTTTTCTTTCATTGTTTTATAATTATTATACACTTAAACAGAAAACATTTTTATAAACAAATCTATTTATAAATACATAAAATACTAGTAGTTTTTTTTTTTAATTTGCAATGTGTTTATAATAGTCTAAAAATACTATCTTCATGTACTTAGTCTATGATTAATATTGAAATAATCTAATAATGATTATATCCAAAGAAATAAATGACATTAAGAAAATTATAAAAATTATAAAAAGAAAAATAAAAAAACACGTAAAGGAGTACTATTTTGGTTAGACATTGGTCTTAGAAAAAACAATTTTTTTTAATTTAAGTAAATAATCAATTCATTATAAAATGTATTTATATATATTATTTTAGTATAATAAGAAAATAAATTTAGTATCACTACAAAAACTTTAATTTCATTAATTTTATTTAAATTCTAGAGTTTCTTCTTGTTAGAAAATCATATGTTACATATAAAACCCCATCACTTACAGCTTCATCGTTTGAAGAAAAAAGTAAAGAAGAAATGCTGAGAAAAGTGTTGCGCCAATGTTATTCACTTCATCGTCCCACCGTGCCGCGCCAAAGGTTTTGTTCTTCTCCTTCAGAGACCACTGCCGCCACAATCTCCATTGACCGTTCTACCCTTTACAATCCACCTGGTACTCTCTTCAATTTTCCTTCATTTCTTTGTTTATTATACTCACTCAACTTCTCTTTCGAAAAACAACTTCTGATTCTGATTCTGAGCCACCAACTGTGCCAGACCATACTCACCACCCAACTTCTGATTCTGAGCTCGTCAAGCACCTCAAGGGCATCATCAAGGTTTCACTCTATTCATAAAAAATGAGTCTTTAGCATTTGGGTTTCGTCGTTTTAAATTATGTCACTCGTGATTCTCAGTTTCGTGGAGGCCCTATTTCCGTTGGTGAGTACATGTCCGAAGTTTTGACAAATCCTAAAGCTGGGTATTACATCAATCGAGATGTTTTTGGAGCAGAGGGTGATTTTATCACCTCTCCTGAAGTTAGCCAGATGTTCGGTGAGGTGAGGTGAATTATCTTCATTTATTGAACTAGAAATGTTTGTATAAATGCCTCTATTTCTAAGAAAAGAAAGCACAATGAAAAACGAAATATTTTTCTTAAATCTTTTAAAAGAACTACCATGAGAATTTTTTTACAGATTAGTTTATTGATAAGTTAAAATTTTCGGAGGAACTCATTTTATTTTATCTAAGCATGAAGAACTGTTAAGGCTTGTCTAGGTGTCATGACAATGATTCAATTTCTAATACCTTGTTTATTCAAACATAGATGGTTGGTGTCTGGGTGATGTGTCTTTGGCAGCAAATGGGCCAACCTCAAAGAGTAAATCTAGTTGAGCTTGGCCCCGGACGAGGAACTCTCATGGCTGATCTCCTTCGCGTATGATGATGTGCTTTTATGCTTGAATTTCTGTTTAAAAACCTTTTGTTTACATTCTCAATTACATATGGAAGTTTTTAATTTCTTTATAGGGTGCTTCAAAGTTTAAGAACTTCATTGAGTCATTGCATGTGCACCTGGTTGAATGTAGTCCAGCACTGCAGAAGCTTCAGCATAAGAACTTGAAATGCGTTGATGAGGACAATGCTTCTCAAGATACTGATATAAGAACGGCCAGGTCTTTGTTTGGCACTCCTGTATCGTGGCATGCAACGCTGGAGCAGATTCCATCAGGATGTATGTAATGCTTTTCCAATGAAAATAGACTTTTGGGCATAAAATATGGTGTGCAACTTCTTATATGAAATTTCAATTCTGTTCTCTGTTGCATTAAAACATCATATTGAACTATATTCAAAAAATGCCCTGACCAAGTTATTGCTTTTGTTGTGCTCCAGTGCCAACAATTGTAATTGCGCATGAGTTCTTTGATGCCCTACCAGTCCACCAGTTTCAGGTAATAGAATGCTTGCGCTATTATGCTGAATTAAAACTAAGAACATCTATCAGGCTGCAAAATTAAGATTTTAAATTTGGAAATCTCCTAACTTTTGCTTTCAAATGTTTCTTCCAGAGCTATGTTTATTTTTTATTTTTTCATCCACAGCTATGTTTCGCTACAGATTAGTTTGAACCTCAATTGTTGCATCCCCTTCTTGCTGCAGAGGGGATTTTAGCTTGGCAAAATTGATAGTTCTAGTTCCTTAATGTCCATTAAAATAGAAGTCGTGTCATACCATACCTTGTATAAGTGCTGTAAAAAAATGAAATCCAAAATTCTCTGTCAATTCCTACAATTTCTATATTGCTCTTGGTGTTGCATTCTTTGAAGAATGATATCTTTGTCTTGGCACTGCAGAAAGCATCTAGAGGCTGGTGCGAGAAAATGGTTGATGTGGCAGAAGATTCATCGTAAGTATTGTAATGTAATCTACACTTTTGAATTGTATTTCTTCTGGGTTTAGTGTATTGATACTTCTTACATATATCGGATAGGTTCCGTTTTGTTCTTTCTCCACAGCCAACACCTGCTACTCTCTATCTATTAAAGAGGTTGAAATGGGCTGCACCTGAGGAATTTGCTGAGCTCAATCAAATTGAAGTTTGTCCCCAAGCCATGGAGTTGACCCAAACCATTGTTGACAGGATAAGTTCTGATGGTGGAGGAGCTCTAATCATTGACTATGGCTTGAATGGAGTAATCTCGGACAGTCTCCAGGTCTAGCATCTTTCTCATCTTATTCTTAGAAGTGTTGTTTTCTAGTGTAGTATAGTATCCCGTATTCTACTTTTTGTCTTGTATTGTAATACCATGGAAATATCAGCATAAGCAAACATGTTGGGTTAAGTTTCTGATAAAAAATAATAATCCTAGTGACAGTAAATCACAATCTCTCTCTTTTGAGTATAACTTATGATAATATAGAGGGTGGGTGATGGAACTCATGGTCAAAGATAAGGTTGTGAAACTTTTGTAAAATCGACTTGTAGAATCAACTTGCAAACTTGTAAGAGTTTAACCTAATACTAGAAATAATATTAGCAATTCTATTATTGACATATATGCATAACACAATACTCTTAATGCAATAATATTTTAACATTTCCTCCTCATAATAAAGAAAAGTAGCAATCAGAATAATAAAGTGTGATAATACACTACTGCTAAATAAGATTAAACTACGTAGATGACTAAATCATATATATATATATTCATAAAAACATAAGATCTTAATAAGAAATTAATTCAAAAAGGAGTGAGTCTAATAAAATATTGTTGTTGTTGGGTAAAATTATGGCTAAAATTACATTTGATTTCAAACTCATTAACTTGGCTTCTTGACTCGAAAATTTACCAAGAGTTTGCCACGAGTTTACTCAAAAAGAGTTCCATAGCAAGTTAACTCATTTTCTCTATCTAGGATCGTATGCTCCTATTCAGAATTTCAGAGTTAACTCAAGAGTTTGAGAAAAACTCAAATGAAGACACACGTGGGCGCAAAATATGTGTGTTTGAGAGGAGGGATAAGAAAGGAAAAGGAAAAAGTGGGAAGGCTGAGATATGTTGTTAATGTTACTCATTTGGGAGAAAGTACAGTTGTATGTGGATAAATATGATTGGAAATGGAATGGAACGAAAATGGAGGTAGTTCGCTAGGAACTTAGGGTATTATAAGGTGTTAGTCTGACATGGAATAATATGCTGAGTGAAATCCTTTAGTGTCTTGTAAGAGATGGTTCCCCAAGTTCCTGGGTTTTTGTCACAGTTATGCATTGCAATTTGTTAGTGTGCTAGTCAGCAGGAAAAGGAATGCTGTCTGCATCTCTGTACGTAGCTCTATTCTGGGGTTACAGAGGGGTTATTCTTCTGTAACTGTTCCTATTTCCTATAGATAATACAGATTCCGAGTGTTTCTATCAGTGGAGGATTCTAGCCACCTCGGTATCTGTCTTTTCTTCTACTCATGCTTGTTTATTTGTAATCAATGCTGCTACTGTAATCTGTTTTACTGTACCATGGGAATGGTTAAGACATGTTACTGTAAATGATTGTCATCCAAAAATTAAATTGAAGTTTCTTTATGCTGGTAATTGTCATGAACTTTTGGTTACAGTACAGTCTAATATCTGAATACTTGTATTTGAAATATTACATGTAGATTGTCTTTCCTTTCCTCACTCTTTTGCTTTCTTTTACGGTGTTTGGATTGATGCAGGCAATTCGAAAACACAAGTTTGTGAACCTTCTAGACGATCCTGGCTCAGCCGATCTCAGTGCATATGTTGATTTTGCTTCCATTAGGCATTCCGCAGAGGAAGCTTTGGGTGTGCTTCCAAATTTTTCTCTAGTTTTAACAAATAGTATGATGATTAGAATCAGACTAAAAAACTAATTTGGTAACACATGCAGGGGAAGTGTCTGTCCACGGGCCAATTACTCAATCTCAATTTCTTGGTTCTCTTGGAATAAATTTCCGTGTTGATGCACTCCTTCAGAACTGCACGGAGGAGCAGGCTGAAGTCCTGCGAACAGGTTACTGGCGCCTTGTTGGTGATGGTGAAGCTCCCTTTTGGGAAGGACCCGATGAAGGTGTTCCGATTGGTATGGGTACTCGCTACCAGGCCATGGCTATAGTCAACAAGAACCATGGTGTTCCAGTTCCTTTTCAGTAACCCAAACCCTAATCAAATTAAAATGTCCAACCAATGCAATTAGTTTCCCCAACATCGTTTTGGGTTCACCAACGTTATAACTCAAATCAACTTTTGGCACTTCTGATTCCTATAATTATTTCTTCCATTTATTTATTCTTAGATTATTGTTTAATAGCCTTTTGCTTTACTGTTTTATGTAAGAGCTTCCAATTACACGGTGTAATTGGAAGTTAATTGCTCTTCCTGCCTTAAATCTATGTTTAGAAAGAAAGAACATTGAAAGAAGAGAAAGTCTTCAATGTCAATGGATTGAATGAAGTCTTCAAACTTGTTAGGACGTGAAAGGGTGTGTATCCCATTTTATTTATTTTTGTTTAAAATATTTAAAAATCAAATTTTTTATAGCATAAAAAGTGAAAAACAATTAATAACTAGTGCACTATTTATCTTAATTTATATTTTTTTAAAATTTATTCATTAGCTCTTTTATGATCACCTTTCTTTGTCCTAATTAAATTTACCCAATTAAAATACTCTAACAATTGGTGTAAGAATCATCAGATACGAAATTTTCATACAAAAGTCACATCTTTCAAAAGTTCAATTGAACATGGATGGACACACTTTTTCTTTTGTTTTCTATTTTCTTGAAGTTTGCCAGGAATATAGTTGAAGGCTTTGACATACAAAAAGAATTAGAAAGCTTACCATTAACTGAACATTTCTATAATCTTCTACTGCATTGGAAATGAAATTGGATGCTGAAAACCGCAAATTTAACAATCATGCAAACCTCAAGAATCAAGATTGTCCCAAAGCACACAATAAAGCAGAAAGTACAGATTGAAAAAAATAAATGGGCAGAGTGCAAGAAATTGAGTATCTCCTTAAAAGGTGAAAATCCACAGCAGATAAATCTACATGACTAATTAAACATCATAGTCACACACAGATAAAGTAAAATTTATCCACATTATATTTGGGATTATGGTTTTTGAGCGCCCTTTCCAATTCCCAATTCAGTTCATTATTCTAGTGATAAAAATACCCTTCAGTGGTTCACCCCGTTTCGACAAACACCTGAGCTGCATAAAAAAGATTAGAAAAACAAAAACTCATTTTTTCCTCATTACAAATAAAATTGAAATCCAGACAAAATGAAATGAAATTACAGTGTACTCAACTACAACAAAGAAGCAAAAACAATGAAGTCCTAAACAATGGCAATCTTTGCACCAGCTTCTTCAAGTTGCTTCTTCGCATCTTCAGCTTCTTCCTTCGAAACCCCTTCCTTGAACTTCTTCGGCAACCCTTCGATCAACTCCTTCGCCTCCTTCAGCGCCAGGCTCGTCAACGCTCTTACAGACTTAATCACCGCTATTCTCGCGTTGCTCGGCACCTCCTCGATCACCACATCGAACTCCGTCTTCTCCTCCACCACCGGCGCCGCATCCGCCGCAGCTCCTCCGGGAGCCGCTACGGCAACGGGAGCAAAGGCCGCTGCGGAGACCCCGAGTTTGTCCTGGAGAAAGTCCACGAGGTTCTTCGCCTCCTCGAGGGTGAGTCCGGCGATTTCGTCGCCGAGCTTAGTGATTTTCTCCGGCGCTTCGACGGCAGAGACGACGATGCGGGCCCGGCGCGTGGCGGTGGTGGCGCGGTGGAAGATGTTGGGGAATTGGAGGGAGGGTTTGGCGGAGAGGTGCGCAGGGTAAGAGGAGGGTGTAGGACAAGATAGGGAGCGAAGGGTAAGGGTTGTTAAAGTTGTTGAAGCCATTTTGTGATGAAAGAAAGGTTTGTTCCGTTTGGGATTTGAGGGAGAGAAGAAGAAAAGTGATGCAAACTCAAATGAACACTGAAGATAGGATAAGGGGATTTTGAAGGGCTTGGTTATGGAGGCCTTCAGCTTCATCTTACCATATTACCCCTCACTCTATCTATAACCCAACTCTTTCTGCTCAATATAAGGGTAAAACTTGTAATTTCTCTTTTCAGGATAAATTCTCCGAAACAATTTTATTTATTTATTTATTTATTTATTTATTCTTTCTCTCACTCCTTCATGATAAAAGCACATAACATTTACCTGTTTTTTATTTTATGAAAACTTTCCTTCATCTTTCATATAAAATGCTTTGTATATGGTCCTTTAAAATATGGGATGAACAAAACATGCTTTATAAGGTTTAACAAATGTCATTGTTGCACAGGACATTGGATTAGTGTGAGATTAGTTTCATATATGTAATACTATTTTCAATTTGTATAAATTTCTTTTGAAAAAAAAATGTTCTAAAAAGTGATTTTGAGAAACACAAAACAGTTCTGGGATCCATGACATCATTGAAAAACAAATTTCATTCTAGTTTACAACAAATTTTAACTATTTTTTTTAAGAAAACTTGGATTTCTTAGATGACAATGTTTACTGTATTCTAATATTGTTATTTGTATTCTATTTTTTGCTAATAATATTATTTCTTGTGTTTCCTCCCTCTTGCTTTCTTTGATGGTATACCTATTTTTACACAGGAAATTCAGAAACACAAGTTTGTGAACATAGTATGTTTGTTCCTAAAAAAGAACACAACAGTGCATGAGAAGATGCCATTAGATAAGCACTGTCATGCAATTAAACAAATGCACCAAAAACTGAACTTTGTAGCAATAGAGCATGGTAATGAAATAAAAAAGTACATGGAAATGAAGTTATAATGATGATGATGATGATGGATGAGAAGGAAGGAAAATTGGAGAAACACCTTCTAACTTCTCTCTCCAACAAGACATTCCTTATTCTCTGCCTTTTATTTGCCCCTAAAATTAACTTTTAAACTAGAATAACCTATAAATTTTATATTTAATAAAGTTTAGTTAATGTAATGACAAAAAACTGGACAGGTTTTTTGTTGTGATAAACAAATAGACCACTATTTTCAAAATATTCTTGCTCATAACAGGATGATAATGACATCATGATGATGATTTTGAACATTTCATCTTCTTACCTTCTTACTTTAAACAATAATCTTGTGTGTCTTACTCTCCTATAAGTGGAAAGGTTGATATATCCAAGTAATCATAGGCCCTAAACCATTTCAGAATATGTCTTTAATAAAAAATGAAATTTTTTAAGAACACTTAACACATTTTATCCTTGACAAAATACTTATTCCCCCATTAAAAATTAAAAATATTAAACATAGGTGTTTCTTCAAAACGCGCAGTGGAAATGTTTCCAACTTTATCACTGTTTTGCGACTTGACAATTCTGCAAATGATTTCTATCATACGTGAATATGATCTATACCTAAGATCCCAGATTATTGAGCTTAGCACAACATGAAGTTCTTGGAAATAAACAAAAAGCATTATAACATTGTGTTGTCAAATGCAGGACACACTTGTATTGTATCATAGTTGACACACAACCTAAGCTCGTAAATTTCTGAGAAGAACGATGAAATGGATAATTAAACCAACAAAACATAGGCAATACTTTCATCTCAGTTAACAGGTGAGGAGCTGAAACATATCTAACCCTCATGAAATCATGCAAAAAGAAATCTCTTATTTTACAGCCAATTTATTGAATTAATCAAGGTAAACGTTCCAACTAACAGCACACCCACAGCAACAGACACTTCAAGCTCTGTTCTTCACATTCTTGGATATCGTGCCTGCCAAGAAAAATATTACATGTTAGTTGGCATTATATAAAGTCTTCTCTGAACAAATTATTTTCCTAGTTCATTTTGGTAGATATTTCTGGCTTACAGATGTTTCTAAATCTCAATCCGTGTTCTCCAAAAGATGATGTATATATACTGAACAGTAACAAGTTAATAAATCACTCTTGTAAATGTAAAAATAGAGAGAAGAAATAAAACTTACGAGGGTGCTGTTTCATGAAATATTTCCTGCTATCATTACATTTCCTGAAAGTCATTTATATATTCAATTTTTCAAAATTTTACAAACACAGTCTTCGTTGTATCATCATTTCCATTTCCTATGTGTTTTCTATCTGGCACAAATTCAAAATAAGTTACTTTCATTTGACTTACTATGTTCCTTCTCCACCCTTCTTTCAACAATTATTTTCAAATTAAGAACCCCTTCAAAACACATCTTCCCCTGCGAAGACTGTCTATTCAAATTTAAAACTATAGTGATTCTGCCAGCAATCGCAGAAACTGAGAGTCACCCAAAACAACTTCGAAGCTTAACATGAAAAAACAGGAATAGCTTTACAACTTTGAAGTTAGCTAAAGCACAGGGAGCACAAGCAATCAATTGACAAGCGCATAGAAGCACAGACCAAATAGCCATTATCTTTATCTAGCTAGCTTTGGGAAAAATACAATAATGATGATCCTTGTTGTCAAGACACCGTGATTTTAAATTTAACCCTGAAAAAGTTTATGGGCAAGAATACCACTCCTCGTAGAGCTCAGTTGGCCTTACATTACAAATAAGACGTGAAGACCCCAGTCTTGTTTGGAAGCCATGACATGAGGATTGCAGTGAAGAAGATAATTCTTTACAATTACAAATCAAGCCCCGTATTATATTATAACCAAACCCGTTAACAAGAAAAAACAATCTATTAGCAAAATTTAAAATTTTCAGGAACGCAAACTCCCACTTCTAGGAATGTAAGAGGAAGTAACATTCCAAAGATTTTTTTTTATCGTTTTATATTTTCAGAAAAAATGAAAATAGTAAATAATAAAACCAGACATACCCTAAATGTCATGCTTCATCAAAAGCGTACACGTACATCATATGGAAATCAAAGAAAATGAATGATTTTCTTTTCCATCTCGAATTTGAAAACGATTATTTATACTTCAATTTCAAATGTTTATCACATCAAGAGGTTTATTGATAATCAATAATAAATATGAATACCAAACCAACTATTGGCAACAAAATAGTTATTACATTAGCCATCGTGTAGTGTAAGCCTAATGCCCAGAACAGAGCGTGAACGAATCCTATTTTTTCAAGTAGTAACTAAGCTCAGCCAGCATCTACGGTTGTGTCTGGGGTATAATTTAAATCAAATGGCCGGGGATCATGTAGTGGGCTCAAACCCACACAATAACCCAAATTTAAAATGTCATCTTACGGTTTCTGAGATGCATCAGGTGTAAAGTACAGACATTGCATTGCAATACCAAACAAGAGTAAGAAAGAAAGCAGGTTTTTTTAAGTAATTCATAATCGGATAAATAGCTAACAAGGAAAGAGGTAATTGGAAATTAAATTTACAGGGAGAGGAGAAAAAAATGGTTGAGGTACCTAAGGAATGCTAATGCCCCTTGCCATGATCATCATGGTGACCCTCCCAAGGGTGCCTCCAGCCCTAGAAAAAACCAAAACGAAATGACGCTATTGTAAGTTTGAGGATGAAACAAATTGAACGAATTACTGAATTACGAGTGAGAGTGGTATGTTACCAATACAACAGGAGCATCTTGCTTTGCCCTGTACATTACCCAAAACCTGGAACAAGAAATCATAGAATCCATGAAATTAGGGCAAAAAAAAAGGAGAATATGAACAGCATAGAAGTGAAGTGAAAACTGACCACATGACCGCGCACAAACCCTTGCCGGTGATGGTGTGCCATCGCTTTGGGTGATGAATGGTAACACCTTTGTAGGTTGTGCTATCGCCGTGTCCTCCCATCTCTCTCCGCTTCCTCAATCACGATTCTCGCGTCGTTGCAGATCGAATGAACCCTCTTATTTGAGATCCCCTCTTTACCCTTTCTTCTCCAATTTTTCTTTCTTTTCCATCACTAACTTCATAAACGGTGCGCTTTATTCGAAAACATGATTTATCAATTTTCGAAATTAAAATATATTTTTTTTAAGAATTATTGTTTAGTAAATTAAAATTTCTTTGAATTTCCAATTACAATATTTAAGAAATATAAATCATTTTTAAACTTTCCATCTCAAACATTAAAAAATAAATTATTTTAATAACTTTGTAATTAAACATTAATGTTGAGTCAAATATACTTAAAAGTATGTCTATTGTTACTGAAACATGTTTATCAAGTATAAATTTTGCCATGTTATTAATTAAAAAATATTTTAACGAATTAAAAAATAACATTTAGGAATCTCAAGAATAGACATTATATTTGGATTGACTACAAATAGTTATGATTATAATTTAACCTACTTGATAATTGGGTTGTACCACATATAAGATTTTTCTTTATAGTGTCAATGTATATATTCTTTACAAATTTGAAATTTAGCCTAATTTATAACTGAATTGTATTACATATAAGATTATTATATAGTTTCATTGTATACATTCCTTAAATGTTTTTTTATCTTCTCTAAATAAGTGTTTTTTTTTTATCTAGAACATACTTTGTTTTTTTTTTTTAAATTAGTAAGATTATTTTAAAAAAATCATATTATTAAACCTTTTTTATTTTTTACACAATATTATTAACATTTCTCTATAAATGAAAAAAAAATTAATTTGATATAGTTTTTTAAAGAAAATCTAAAAACGAAAAATTAAATTGGACTCTTTGTTTCTTTGATAATTTCAAACTAATTTACTGTTATTTCTTTAAAACACATGTGTCTTCGCATTTTTATTATATTAAAAAATCTATAATTTTAATATATATATATATATATATTTATAAATAAATAATTAAAAAATATTATAATTTTATAAAAATTATGTAGTCGTTATTTTAAAAAAAATTATTTAGTTATTTTGAAATAAAGAGAAAGTACTTAATTTTTTATTTTATTAAGTATATAAATAAATTATTTTTATTTATTAAAGAGTAAAATTATCCAATTAAAAATAAATATAATCAATTTTTATAATTTTTTAAATAGTTTTTTTTTTTGTATAGATGATTGTTTTAGTTTATTTAAAGGATAAAATAATAATTTTTGTAAATTCTCTTTATTAATGTTATAAATATAGATATAGATGAGATTGTTTGTGGTTGTACTTAATTTTTTTTATTCATGTTTAAATTATATTTTAGTTATCAACATTATTTTAATTATCATACTTAGTTTCATTAGAAATGTGGTAGTAGATTTTAATCAAATTTACATAATCTGGGCCTGTTTATACTTTATTTTTTCTAGATAAAAGATATTAAAACTCAAAAGAAAAATCATAACAATAAGCGAAATTGAATGAAAATTGTCATATGAAAAACACTCCACAAAAATATATATATTTTTCATTTCATCAAAGAAACTGAATTATATTTAAAAGACATTTTGTATTAAGTAGTTTGTTATTTATTATGATAAAAAAAAAATTAAAATGGACGCATGTATTACCACATTTTATAAATTTCTTACTTTTTGTTATTTTTATTTTTTTAAATTGGTAATTTAACCTATTTGTGTAATTATAAAATGTTAACAAAGTATTTTTGTGAAGAGTAATGATATATAGACAACTTGCTCCACTGTACCACTCTTCATTTATGATATAAAAAAGGATATTTTTATCATTTCATACGAAAGTTGAAATTTTAGATAAAGAAAGAGAGTTATATACTGTAACAAAGTTTTTATTGTATATTTTCCTTCCGTGAATAACGAAGTTAACTTCTTATATACTGTAACAGAAGGAACAATAACACATAAAACAGCATTTTTGGAATAAAGAAACTTCGAATCTTATTGTGAAACAGAACTTAACAACAAAAGAATGAAAAGAAAAAAAAAGTGATTAAATTGGTTTAGATGGTAATTGCTTATTTGCAAGGAAGTGTCGTAGCATCTGCAGAGCTGGTTTGGGAGTGTAGACTGGAACTTCATGCCCAGCACCTCTTATGGTCACAAAAGTAAGTCCTTCATACACCATTCTCCACCCTCCTACCTGCAGTTCAATAATAACACACAACTTCATTCCAATTCATATAAGCATTTCTTCTTTGAATTCACATCAACTAAAAAAAAAAATATTTTCATGCTGATGCTGTTGAATTAGGTTTGAACTAAACATGAATTTTACCTGTTGGCTAGTGTACCAGGGAGTCCAATCTTGAACAATGGGGAGGCCCAACTTTTTGAGAGTGTATCTGGTTCCAGTCACAGGAACTCTTCCATCTGTATCTCCACTGTATAAACAAACAAATTTTGTGGATGTTATTGTACAGTACTCTTAATTACTTGACAGATAAAGCAAACATTGTAGTAATCTTGTGACAGTATTGTATTAGTCACTTGTGTGACACATCTAATCATCAGTGTTTTATGCATGGATGCTGAATGAAGAATCTTGTTGATCAGAATCAATCCATTAATTAGTTATCTCAAACTAAGAAATAGTGTGTACCTGAAAACCCAAATGCGAAGACCACCAGCTACAAGCTTCTTGATGACAGGAAGGATGGAAGGTGGTGAGTCATTCCAAACGATGCTACTGTGGACAAGAACAAAAGTAACAACGTCAATACATGTTCCATTCATCATGTGTTTTAACATTAATTTCATCAGTTGATGTAATGTCTCAAACTTCTGTGTCTGTCATGATTAGAAAAGATGAACAAGAAAATAGAGAAGGTGGATGAAAACCCGCAGTGAGTCCATGGATAGGAAATATTGGTAACATTGGCATGTAGTGCCTTTTGGACTTCTGGCCTGTTTAGGTAAACATCAGTGTAATCGGATGCACAGGGATCATAGCCTTCTGGTTTTCTACGCCACTCGTTCTGTTCAAACAAAAAATGTATATTTAAACTATACACTATAAAACAGAAAACATGTTAATGTGGAATTTTAGACAGAAAACATTAGCCGAAAGCTCACGAGTTTGGAAAAGGTTCGTGGGGTTCTGACGACAGGGGCTGTGCTGTCGATGTCGACGAGACATGTGGGAGTGTACAAGCTATACATGTCAATAACGTCATACGCCTCGAAGAACTTAACCATGTCGTCTCTGCATTCATCTGATTGATTTCGTCTTCTGAAATCGCATTGGGTTGTAAGGTTATGGTATAACGCATCAGATATCACTCCATGATCCCAGGCATACTCTACCAAACCCTTTTGATCTGTTTCGTCGTCCAATGCTGCATTTCCAATCTGCACAACCAACATCATTTCTCGAACTAGTTAATATCTATGAGTTTTGGACACGTTTCTTAAATGATATGTCTGTATCAAACTATCCTGTCCAATTCAATGGATTTCTGTCTTTTAACATAATCTTCTACATTTTAGAGATTAAAAGTGTTTTCGTGTTCAATGTTTCGTCTCAATGTCTTTGTTAAATAGGTTACTATTGGTTTCGTGAAGTGTCTTTTTTTATTCTTCATTGATTTGTTTTTACCTATGCTTCATGAACACAGGTATGACAAAAAGGAACTACTCGTCTTATAGAGTTAACGGGGGAGTTTTACCATGAATCCTTGGAAGTTGATGTAGTCTTTCTTGGCACGATTGAGATTCATGTCGAAAATGAGCTCCGAGAGTTGTGGAACGTAGTGCCCTGAAACGTTAGAACAAAAGAAATTTAATATGAAAAGAAGATCCAAATCATGGTAAAGAAATATATTTGTGTTTTAGACCATAGATACCTCCATAGCTTTCGCCAGCAATGTAGAACTTGTGTGATCTGAATTGTGGAAATCTCCTAAACCACTTGACTATGAAGGTGTGTGAATCTTTAGCTGATGTTGGAAAATGAGTAGCATCAATAAATCACTCTTTGTAGAAGCAAGTGAAAAAAAAATCATAGATGACAGCAACATTACCAGTATTGGCGTCACCAAGCTCATCCAAATCCTTGCTGGTGTTGGTGTAGGAGAATCCCACTCCAACAGGGCTTTCCAAAAACAAAAGATTGGCAGCTGTAGAAATCATTTTGGTTAACAAAGATCATCACTTTTTCTAGCATAGATACTTATATTGATGTTTATGCTGCAAAAATACTATCAACTTCTGGTTTAAGAATGTAAAAATTGACCAACCATTGTTCCATGAATAAGGGTTCAACATCAGCTTTGGCTTGCTACTGTCCTGGGGAAAGAAGGGTCCTAGCTCCTCTGCTTCTCCATAACCAATTGAGGAACAACCTGGGCCTGAAAATATTCATGCATTTTCGTTATATTAGTTGCAGAGTAATGTACATTGTGTCACACTCAGCTATTAAGTCATATTGCTAGTTGCTTCCAATTATTTCTTCAAAATAAAGTTTAAACTTACTACTTAATTAATAGTTTATTAGACACACGAAAGATTATATTTATAGCAAAAGACATTAACACGGGAAAAAATTTCTTTATTATTCAAGACTTCAAATGACACAAGAAACATGTAAAAGGGTGATAAAAACAATATTACTTTAACTTATATTTTGATTCCTTCAAATGCAGTCGTTACTGAGTTATTATGTGACAGTATAAGAATATATCAGCATTAATTACTTAATTGTCACTCAATCATTCATTTGGGTCAGTAACTGATCACGTACCTCCATTGAGCCATAAGAGAACAGGTTTTTTGTGTGGTTTGTGAGTGGCCTCAAAGAACCAATAAAACAGTGCTCTTCCATTAGTTTCATTGACTGTGATATAACCTGCATATTGTCTGAACTTCACTGGTGGTTGCCCTGGTAGTCCATAAACTCTATCAGCTTCTTGTTCTGCAAGTACTTCTCGGCTAAGATAATTATCATGATCAGATACTGAAAGCTTTGATGCAGCTAAAGCTGCTTTGGTGAAAGAGAGAAGAAGCAGAAGAAGAATATTGGAAATAAGTGAAGACAAAGCCATAACTGATATGTGTTTCTCAGTTTGTTTCTGTGGTTTCAGAAGTTGGCGAGGGGTTTATATAAGGAAGAGACTTAAGAAAAGAGTGACTTATACGAATATATTCATGTTAAAAGCTCAACTATCTCTAAATGAAAATATTTATGTACTGATTTATTACTTTGCTAAGGAATATTTACTTCTTAACTTTTTTATTAATAATTAATTGAAATTACTTATTTTCACTTCTTACTTTATGACCAGCAATAAATTAGAATTATTTGTGTTGTTTAATATAAAGATAAAGATTTGGTGATTGTTGTATTAGTTAAGACACTGGTGTCTTTGTTTTTCTACAGATTTTTTTTTTTTTTTTTTTTTTTTTTTTTTTTTTTTTTTTTTTTTTTTTTTTTTTTTTTTTTAATTTTATAATTTTTTTCCCCCTTTTTTTTTTTTTTTTTTTATTTTTACTTATATATAAAATAATATTT
>Ga0123342_1001847_pt1 | contig 35544 bp, 18 predicted proteins | sample Turbeawhitnodule_FD_89960 | JGI IMG/M metagenome (GOLD analysis project Ga0123342, IMG submission 89960) | Root nodule microbial communities of legume samples collected from Mexico - Turtle bean Mexico white nodule | ecosystem: Host-associated > Plants > Roots > Nodule | place: Mexico: Nepantla... | reverse complement strand
GGTGCAGAAATCACTAAACCCTAATTTCATTTTTAGTAAGGGTAATTCGATACTTTCACAAATGCAATTGGGTGCAGGTCCAATTTGATTGGGTGTAGGGAGAATAAGCCAAATGTTCTTGTCCATTTAAAGGGTGTCCTTGGCCCACATCAGAACCAATCAAGGTACTCCTTTTAGCACCTTTATCTTTTCTTCCTACACGTTATAAATGTGAGAAAAGTCCAAAATATCTGTATTTTAATTTTTTTTAATTGTATAATTAAAAATCTATTGTGAATTATGCAATTAAAATTAAAAAATAAATGTATTAGGAATTACAATATAAAAATATCCTACCGATTCTAAAATATATAATGTATTGTGTTTTAAATTACGTAAAGTATAACATATTCTAGATTATATAATTTAAAAGTATTTTAGATTGTATAATTCAATATATTTTAAATTATATAACTTAAAATATATTATGAATATTAATACATTTTTCTAAAAATTATCTTGGATCCAAAACAGTAAACTAAATTTAAATTAAATGAAGAATATAAATGTTTCCTAAATAACATTATAAATGGATTGAAAACATTTTATTTTTTCAATTATTATAAAACTTCATTTTTCTAAGTTTTAAATTTTCTGTATTCTCTTTAAATACTAGAAATTGAATGATAAGAATGGGTTGTGTTAGTTATGAATTCATTCGATTGGTTAACATGTGAGGGTAATTCCCTAAGGTGATTTGGTTTGTTGAGAAGATGTATAATGATTAAGATATGGGATGTGTGGATGAACAAGTAAAACATCGATACTTAGAATAGAATCATAACCGAGCTATGGTCATAACATGAAGTATATATATATGGACTCATTAAATAAAAGAGATTATCTAGTTTCACACTAATATTGTAAATCATACTGATAAAGACATAAGTTATGAGAAGTTAAAATAAGGTTTCTTGCATTATTAATATTATAATTTTTGTGCATAAAACTATCTTAACACCATGTAGTTGAGGTTATCATACCCAAAAGGTTTTGGAATGAGTGATATGTTAGTCTTTAATCCTCATTATGGATTATTTGAAAGAAAAATAAGAAAAATATTGAGTTGTACTAAATTATTATGATGCCTTGAAGTTAAGGTTTCTGTGAGAAAAATATTTAGAATAACTAAGTGCATTTTGGTGAAAGTATAAGGTTTTTTAGTTATTATTGTAATTTATTTTGTTAAGTATATTTATGTTTATTGCTAATATTACTAGTAATAATAATTTGTTCTTTACTATTCATATACTGCTAAAAACATAAGAAACGATAAAAAAAATTACTGAAAGAATTTTATGTAAAATGCTTTTTATGAAAACATAAATATTATGTAATAAGCATATAAAATACAAAGTAATAATAATAGTAATAATAATAATCAACCTGCACAAACCTTATTATTAATTACTAGGTTCAACTTTAAAATTTAAACAACTACACTAAACATTACTAGGTATAAGACATCTAAACTACAAAACAAACAAGTCTGATATGAGTAGCTACAGTTTAATCTTTAAACCTTTAAACCAAGCCTAAACATTAAAAAAGAAATCAGAGAAGAAGGAAGAGTAAGTTTTAATATTGAATTGTTTATAGAGAAGAATATAGAAGTTCACGATTCCAAATGTATGTAAGAAGTGTGTGGCTAAAGAAAAGAGTATCTATGAATGCATCATAAATAATGAAGAGTGGTGATAGACAATGGGAGCAGAGAGGGTAGAAGCTTGGCATGCATGAGCATATTAAAGGTGAAGAAGGTAAGAGAGTTTGGATGGGAAAAACTATTCAGTAATAGGGACATAGTAGCACTGAGAGCTACCATGCTGGATCATCACTCATCAGAGAAATTATTTAATTTTTTTCATTTATTATTGTGAAGATCTAAGAATCAAAGACGGCTTGGTATTAGGCATTTGCAGCAGCATGCAGAATCGTCAGTTTGCAGTGCAGATAGATAGGTAGATGATACTGCTGATGCTGCATTACCAGGAGCTGTATACGTAGCTGTCTACAACAACCATACATTGAAGAGAAAAAGGACACAACTTGGCTATTTTACTTTTTTCTATGTTTATTATTATTATATAACAATAATGTTTTCTTTTATGACATTCAGATTCAGTCAACCCCGTGTTTCGTATCAGAACTGATAGCGATGGTTCATTTGACGAACCTTAATACTTGGCGTAGGGAAACTATGCTTCTGAATTTTGTCGTTAACATTAACTTCCATCGATATGATAAATAAATAAAAGTACGAAACAAATCAATGGCATTGTATTGGTACTACCTCCTCTTTATTATTTACTACTACTGCTTCTTCTTTTCCTTTCTGCATTTATTTGGATTCTAGATCTAAATAGAATAAATGTTAATACACATCATTTCTCACTCGTAAATAAAAAGCAGAGAATTTTCCATCTTTGTGTAAAACTTCGATTCAAATTATTTTCATGACCATGTTTTTTTTTTTAACTAAAGTTTAATTTTCTCTAAACTTAAATTTTATGAGTAAAAACATTAAATATAAAAAATAGTTTTGCCTCACGACTATCAAGAACATTTTCCGCATAGTGCAGTATACCTTGGAGTTCCTAAAGAAAAATTTAACATTTATTCAAATGGTTTTGTATCAATGGAATGGTTTGGGTTGGTTATATAAGAAATATTGAATCTGGTTTAAAATAACCAACGAGGTTCATACATCTGCTAATAAAAAACAAGTGTAATTTTATAAATAAACAAAGCATGTTTGCATTGTTTATGTTAAAACGTATCTGAAAAGACTTTAAAAAGGTGGTATAATGTAAATAGGTATTTTTAGCAAGTAAATATAGGTTTTTTTAGCAAGTCTCCAAGGGTACGAATTATAAAGAGTGTCCAAGAATGCATTAGAGGTTTTGATTCAAGACATCCCTCTTTTGTTACAGCATATAGGACAATTGTCACATGGCCTTTGTATTGCACAAATTACAACATGTTATTACTCACACAATTACTAATAAGTACTTCTCCAATTTTTACTGCATTTAAAGAGGTGAAAATAGACAACATTATTGTGTTGAAACAATATGTTTTGGAGATTTTTGCATCCTTAAAAGCAATTTAAATGAATTTGTATTATTTTTGGGTGAGACCGACTGATTACAAAGCTAATGAAGAAAATATCAGACATTATAAAAAATATTATTACAATATGATACTAAAGATAGTAAAATGGAAATTTTAGTTTTATGACTAAAATGAAAAAAAAAAAATTAAATGTATAGAATAATATCAAATTTTGAAAAAATTATATATTAAAGACTAGAGTCAAATTCTAAAACTTTTGTGGAAAGTAAAATACATAATAAATATTTAATAATATATATAGGTAATTTATTGATTTTGAGCATCCGGTTTACTACTCAACAGAATTACAATTCACTAAAAAAAAATCATGAAATAAAAACTAATTTTAAAGACAAAAAGTAATTAATTGTTATAGTGATTAAATTAGAAACTAAATAAATTTTTAGTTTTTAAATTAGTTTATGTTATTGTTAAATGGTTAGCAACTAAGATTTTTGCTAATAAATTTAGAATTTAAATAATTGGTAGTTAAAATATTAGTAGCTAATTAGATACCAATTTATAAATTATTTTACAATAATAGAAACTAGTTTAGAAATCAAAATTTTTTTAGTTTCTAAAATGTCTTTAATTTAGTTACTATTATAATTAATTATTTTTATCTCTAAAAATTGATTTTTATTTGATGATTTTTTTTAGTGTAGCTCCAATGACCGCCAATGAGTTTTTTTTTTATTACATAATGTCACTAATTAAATATGCCATTGGAAAACAATATTTCATATATCCTTCTCTACAGTACTCATGTGTCGTCCTGTGTAGGACAGTGTCTTTTGGAAATTCCTCCAATGAGAAAGAAATTATGGAGGGTCCGTCTTTTTCTCATTGCAGATAGATACATAAGTGATGAGCCACTCCCAAACTTATCCAATCAAACCACGTGAATTTTCATCTTATCTTTATCTCATCTAAAATAAATTATGCAAAACATAAATTTTGTTTTTCTAGTTACTACTCATCAAATTAACACATTTCATTTATCATGAATCAATTTTGTAAAATACAAAAAAAAATATCATGCTGTCAATACATAAATGTCTATCATTAAAATCTTGCTCGGTTTTTTATGTATTTCTTCATTAACTGTGTCAGGATTGTTTGGTATCTTGAGTTTACAATAATAATTTGATTGATCAAAATTAATTTGGGTTTAAATATTTTCATAGGAGACTTTTTCTTTCATGCACTCCTTTCTAGTACATTGCATTATAAATCATTCCTTTATATTTTTTTATAAATCATTCATTTATACTTAAATAAATAAATTAAATTAATATAAAATATTTAAAAAATATTTCAACTCTTATAAAAAAAATAATTAAACTATCTAGCTAGGTACCAATCGTAACTTTTTTTACCAGAAAAGTCTATATTACAAACCTCACAAATGGCATACACATTAAATCTTACCCTGCACACGAAACACCTCCACTTCCCTATGCACATTATGTCAACATTATACAATTTCCAAACATTTTTTATTTATATTCTTGAAGCAGACTACAAGAATATATTTTTAAAAGATGAACGACTTATTTTTTTTTTAGAGTTTAATTTTGATAAATAGTGAGTACAAATTCTTTAATTTAAAGATCAGTAATGAAAATGTCTACTATTTATTGAATTTTATTTCAATTTAGAATAGACATATAATCCACGGAAACATGCTAATTTCAAGCCTAAATAATTTAAAATAAAGTATTTAATTTTCCCCTTTTCTTCCATGAGTGAAAAATCCCACAAACATGCAAATATAATACACATATTTTTAAAGTAAAAAGTATTTTAGAGGATAATGTACCTCGTAAGTTAATTAGAAAATTAAGAATTAAAAGTTATAATAAAATTTAAAATTAATATTACAATTAATCTGATTGAATAATTCTCTAATTAATAGTTATTTTATTTTTCTCCCCTAATTTAGACAACTCCAAATCCCAATTAAACCAAAATCAAAGTAAAAAACCCTTGAAATAAGAGTATATAATATATAATTGTAATTTATTTTTCTCAGAGAAATAGAAATAAACAACAATAATATGAAAAATAGGCTTGTTTATTATTGTCCTTTTATTTTTTTTTGGACATACATTAAAATGAACAAAAATTATGAATTAATGTTGAAGGAGAAGACAATATTAGAATTAGTTAGTATAAGGTAGATTATAAGAAAGAATACGGTTTTGGTTGAAACCTTGTTTCTATGCTATTCTATACATGTAATGTATGGTTATGGTTATGGTTATTGATTTGGTTTTGCTCACGGGAATCCAGCCACTGCTCTCACGTGTTCCTTTCTCCCTCTTGCTTGTTTTTTCTGCCTGCGTAGAACCAAACTAGTAATCTACGGTGCTGCACGTTTCTTCACAACCATATAACACATGAATTGGTCGGTGGTTTGGTTGCTACCAAGCTATAGCTGTGGTAAAACTCCACACAAGCCTAGCTTGTTACAACAGCAATGACAAGAGATTGTTGTTTCTATATTTGCCCAAAACTCAAAACTATGCATGCTATTATTAGAAATAAGGCTAAGTCAGTGTTAATAAATGGGTACATAATATACATACTTTGAAGTTTTATTAAATTTGACTGTGCATATATAGAAGAATCGATTATTAATTTGCAAAAGGGTAATTGGGTTCTGGGAATAGCCGTCAATGAGAGACGTGTCCTGGGTTGTGGTGCATAGTAATCTCAAAGTAAATCTTCTTTTTCTATTGCACGTTATGCTTTAGATCTCCTGGTTCCCAGAAAGAAGTAAGCTGCAACAAGACAAGCAGAGAAATGGTTGATCACGACCGTTAAAGTCCTGTTATAGATTGGTATCTTTGCAGTTATAAGGGTTTTCACATACGTACTTCCTTCCATATGTCAGGCTCAAATATAGAAACAGACGTCAAGCAGAGTGGATTGACTTGAAATCAGCTCTTCCTCTATCTCTATCTCTTGCTTTCTTTTTTCTTTCCCTTCCTTTTCAATACTTGTGGAGCAAAAGAAACTAAGGTGTCTGTGTTAGTGTGTAGTCTATTCTGTTGGTACTTGGATCATTCTATGATTTTCTACTTTAAAACTTTAAAGGAAAAATAACATAATCTATCAGTTCAATAAACTAATCAACTTTCCACTTGTAACTGAACAACACTTTTCAAGGGGCTGTACCACTTTTACTCAATCTGTTGTTCAATTAAGTGGCACAAAAGGGTTGTGGTAGAGGCGGGCCATATCGATGCACATATATAATTCATAATGGAGCACTGCTATGCTGCCCAAAATAGACCACAACTTCACTGCAATTAACTAAAGCTAATCATGTTACTTAGATAAGCTAGATAAGAGTTAGAGGATCATAGCTACAATATATGTATATATAATATATATATATATATATATATATTACACGTGTGAGCTTTTATTGGGGATTCTTCATGAAAAAGTAACAGAGGTGCAGTTAATCTTTGGTTCAAAAGGGACGTTTCAAAGAAAGAAATAGACAAGCTGTTGGCAGTGTGCAGAGCACCCAGTGCTGGAGTACTGCTGTTGTTATGTTTCCTTTACTGACTCAGCTCTCTCTTCCCCTTCCTACGTACCATCCTCTCTACTCCTATTGCCCCTATCATTTGTTGCTCTAGCTGCTTCCATTGTAGCTTTTATATGTATATATGTATGTATACATATTATATTATGTAAAAGTTATTCTGTAGGTCATGTACCATTATATTAATTATATGCCTTACTTTTCATTCTTCATTCATGCGTAGCCTCATTTTATGTATTGTCTACATTATTTTTATTACTTAACTGCTGTAATGAAAGAAGCAAGTGACACTTGGTTGCAGGGTCTACGGGTGGCTAATGCTATGTTGAAAGACAATAATCAGAGGGTTTAACTGCTTAAGAAATATCGGTGACTTACACTTAATTGTAGAGAGAAATATTTGTATGCCTCAATCAAACTTCTTGTTGATTCCTATGGAAATGTATTGATGTACCTGCTTCTTTGGTACACTTATACGTGCTGCTTACGCAATCAGTTGCAAGAACATTTAATTTTCTAGAGTAAAAGTCAACATAATTTTGGTCCACTTAAAATGCTTGTGGCTAGGAATTTTACAATAGTAGACAAGCACAAGTGTCAAAATCCACGTATATATAACTTCAAAGAGAAAGAAAAGACCTGCAAGTATGACGAAAAAGTTTGTTAAACATGTCCCAGCTGAGAAGGGAAAGTTATGTTTTCTTATTACGCAATACAAAGTAATTACACTGGCGCTAATATTTGGACATTAATTAGAAGTATCACATGATTAAACTTGATTACCCTTATTGTCATTCCTCAAACCCTAATACAGGTCTTCCATCATTATTTAATAACCATATTAAAGGACATGTTCTCAGTCTAATAGTTTTGTCGTAGTATATAGTGGATCACTCATACTGACACAACTGTTTTGGATCATCTTCCTCCCCATTTCTCTAGTATATATATTACCTTACCAACTGTTTATTAGTGACATCTGTGCCCTTCTTTCTCTCTCCCATACAATTATGTGTATAGAGACACAGCTTGCTTTATTCCATTAGATCTGAAAAAGACCAGTTACCCAACCTCATACATCATTTTACTAATTCCCAATCACCCTCTTTGATGAGGATCACAGGTGCCCATCAAACACACAAGAACCTCCCCTCCTTCCACTTCTCTTCCTTATGCAAGAAATCATTCAATTGGTGAGTATGTTTGCCTCTGCAAAAGGAAACTGAAAACTGAACCTAACTAGCTTTCCCACCCCACAAGCCCAAAAACCAAACCTCCTTTACTTTCTCTCAACTTTTCTTCCCTCTTTCTCTCCCCACTTTTACCATGTCACCCGATGACATACCACCTTCAAAGCCAGCCACAACAGCAACAACAGACCAAGAGACTCAAAGTTCAGGTGGCAGAAAAGGGTCCTCCACAAGGCCCCAAGAGCAAGGCCTCAAGTGTCCACGATGCGACTCACCCAACACCAAATTCTGCTACTACAACAACTACAGCCTCACACAGCCAAGGCATTTCTGCAAGACATGTAGAAGATACTGGACAAAAGGTGGGGCGTTGCGTAACGTCCCTATTGGCGGTGGATGCAGGAAGAACAAGAAGGTGAGGTCATCAAGGCTTTCATGTGACTCCAAGGACTCTGGTTCCTCCTCTTCAGACCTTGTTGGTGGCCTCAAGTTCCTTCATGCTCTTCCTCCTTCCATGGACTTTCACCTTGGGGGGTTACCCTTCCCTAGGCTTCACCATCACCCTCCAGCAACTTATAACCAATTTTCCTCTTTTGGGGACACTTCTAGTGCTTCTTCCTGTTTCAACCTTGACCCTTCTCCTGGCACCACCCCAAGTTCTTTCGCTGCTCTTAATTACCCCTTCTCTTACAATGGTGCAATCCAAGGTATGAGCGCTATGAATGTTCACAGTGGTCACGCTTCTTCCATTGAGTCTTTGAGTTCTATAAACCAGGACTTGCACTGGAAGCTACAGCAGCAGCGATTGGCAATGCTGTTTGGTGGAGATAACAACCAGAAAGATCATAGTGGTAGTGGTGGGGTGTCATCAGCGGCTAACCATCTTGAGAACCAGACACAGAAACCACAACCCATTTTGTTTCAAAATCTGGAGGTCTCAAAGGCAGGGATTTTCCCTGTTGAGAACTGTAGAAAAGAACATGGTCCAAGTGGGGACACACACACACCCTCCACTGAGTGGTTCTTTGGGAATTCTTATGCCTCGGTGACTCCTACTCCTACTGCTACTACTACCAGTAGTGGTGGCCCACGGAATGATAATGCAAGCAATTGGAGTAGCGGTGTCAATGCTTGGGGCGATGTGCCGCAGCAATATACTGCTTTGCCCTAGCTAGCTAGATGTGAAAGCACAAGGGAGGATAAAGAGGAGTAAGAGGTAGAGTGGTAGATCTTTTCTTTATATCTTTTGGAAGAATTTAATAGGCCAACTCTCATAATTAATTCTCTTAAACTCCTTTAGGTATATGGTAGTTCATTCTGTCAGTCACTCTTTCTTCTTTGCGTTCGCTTCAAAGGAACATATATGTAACAGATGGGAAAATTAAGACCATAATGTGTTCATACACTCTCCAATTTCAGCTAGATCTTCATCAATTCTCTAAATTCTTACTTTCTTAATTAATATGGAACCTACCGTGTGCCCTTCATTGTTTTTTGCTTCACTGTTGCAGATTGGAGCTTATATAGCTGTTTTCTTTTGCCTCTTTCCTTTCTTTTTAATCAAAAACTAATTCTCATTTAGTTATTTTTGTGATGTGTTCATTTCTAATGGAAGCACAAGAAATGAGACTTCTATATGTATAAAAGAAGAAACTGACTTGTCACATATGAATTAAAATAGTTTATTTAAAAAATAAAAAAAAAATAAAAGAAGATATACAAGAGAACTTTTATATAGTAGTTTATTTGTAACTTGAATGGCAGAATCTCTCCAAACATGTTTTACTATATGAAATGTATTTCAATGTATGAGGTGAATTATAATTAGCTTTGATGAATTGGAGAGTGGTGTGATAATGATGGCGTTCTAAATTAAGCTTGGAAAATGGAAAGCTTGTTAATGTTACCGTTTCCCTGAATGTGTCATTGGGATCTGTGATGGAATTATTTTGGCCTGTTGTGATTTAAAAATGGGGGAGAATTGAATGTGATATCTTTGATTTGTTTTATGTTCAGTAGTTGATATCCAAAACAAAACTTATACAGCATAAGCATCAGCATGTCCCTCTCTGTGTGTATCAGAGAATTGAGTCTCAGGCTCTTCACCAACTGATCAACGCTACACAAAACACGCAGTGGCTGGCCGTAGCTTTCGCTGCTTGGCCTCATCTTAGCCTGCACTGTACTATCAACCCTTATGGCATTCTTCTCTTCTCTCCCTCTCTCTCTCTCTCTCTCTTCTAAAATATCATATATGCTGCTAAGACTATTCGTAATTATTGTGGCAGTGTGGTGTGATTTGGTGGTGTCTGAAAAAGTGGTGATTTGAAAGTGAATTGAATGAAACACTGTCAACGTTTGAATAATAAGAGACATCAAATTTTTATGGTATCTAAAGCTTAGGGTTGGATATTTTTTTGGAGCAAAAGTATAAAAATAAAAAAAAGTTATGTTGTTTAGCTTTTTAGAGTGTTGGAGAGTGAGCCCTTTCGTCCGTGCTATTTGCCACTGAGCATCAACTCTCATTGCTATACTGTATCATGTACAGAGAGAGAGAGAGAAAGCAAAGCAGTGAACATTGCTTTTCTTGCTTGTTTCTCATCTTTATTCCTCACTTTCACTGTTTGCGGGAAAAATCTCAGACCCCACAAGTGCAGAAAAGATTAGCATTATATGCTCTTCCCCACTTTGATTCCACTCATCGTAACTAAAGAAATATATCAAATATGTGTGCATGCAAAGTGCACTATCTTCTCTGCTTATGCTTATGTATGATATAAACTTAGTGAAATGTGCAAACTGCAATGTGTCTCATGTATACAGCAAATAAGTATATCCTTCAATTCTTCTAAGTTAATTGCAACATTCCTTTTGCTTTTAATAAAATTAGAAAACTCCACTTTGCTTGCTAGCCCTTTGCCCCAACTGTATTAATAAATTTTGAGACAAAATTTCTAAGTAAACTTTGTTATTAGATGTATTATAACCACCAGGATTAATTAATTGTTGATGATTGTACTTGTCTAAGGTTTGGAGGTTTGACTTAAATAGTACGGGCTACTGACTGAACAATTATTACTCGTCACTTGGTTGTTTTTTCTTCACTTCTCTTCTCGTATTCCTTCCTTAATTCTTGGTTGATAGTGGTTTAACCAAATTTTATCAGATGATCAAGTAAGTGTATTTTGTATGAGTGTGTGTAATACTATATTGATAAAAACGTACCTTATTCTTGTATAATTATGTTTATTTATAGTGTTTGTAATGATTATCTTATTTAAAGGTCGTATTTAATGTAAATGTTTGTTAAAATGACATTTTCTAATTTGTTATTTATCTTCTTATTTTATCTTGATGCATTAATATGTGGTAGTTTCCAACTGGTGTCGTGATTTGTTCAGTCCTACCACTACAAAAAAAATCATGAAATAAATTATTAATTTAAAAAATACATAATTGATAAATTTAAAGATATCAAAACTAAGTTGTCAAAATACACATACATATATTTATACAATCCATGTCCTTTCCCAACAAACTCTACCTGGACTCCAACAGAAGCAAAGCAAAAAATGTCTCTACAATTACATCTCCTAATTCCAACCTATTTGATAGAAGTCACCGTATACAATTTTTTTTTATCAAATAAATAAAGCATTTTAGAATATTCCAACCTTGCTACAAAATAACAGAATCTATCTGCATATTTATATAATATATGATTAAGGCAACTTTTTCTTCTGTCCTATTGCAAACAAATCTCACATTAGATACATTATCCTTAATTTGAAATGAATCCATTACGTTCATGAATCAGGGAAGTATATGTCATTTTTTTTCCAAGTAAACGACTCCCTTTGTAAATGTTTGTTTCTATCTGTGGGTTCTAAAGCTCACGAGTCACGGCAAGAGAAGTAGAGAACAGTGATGACTTGGAAAATGAAGAGCATGAAGGTGCGTGATTAACGTGATAAAGTTAGAGACACTTTTTTTTTTGGATGTGTGGCAATCTGTCATTTTACAACTTACAAGTGCAAGAAGCTCATGACAAACATATAAAAAAAATAGGTATTATCTATTTCTCATCATTCTCTTCCTTATCTACACCAAAACATTTGACCCCACCACACCATCATTCACCACACCATAGTTTCCCCCCTCAAAACCAACTCATGCTATCATAAGACCATAAACATAGAGATACCACATTTACAAAAGACCAACAAATTTGCTAGATTGTTAATTTCCTAATATTTTATGGGCTTTTAGTTTTCAACAAGGTATTCTCATTTGCTTATCGATCCTTAACTTAAATACTACTATAAAATCCTTAAATCGCTTATTTACATAAGAAATTCGTAGTTTTTTTTTTTTACAATACACATCCCAAGGAATCCTATTGGGTCATTTTTAAATGGGAATGTGCACTTATGTAAAGGAATGACTTTTATGAATGGGGTGAGGACTTTTGTTGGATATGTGTAATTTGTATAGAGAACAAATTACTCTACCGTGTAGAGGGTTGGATACCTTTTTATCCAATATCAAATAAAATTTATTTGTCTAAAAAATAAATAATAAATTATCTTTTTCCTTATTTTTGCTTTGTTGTATAACAAAAATTGTATCATTGTAAAATTTCTCTAACGTGAACGGTTTTCATGAGTAACGTGTACATACAAGTTTGTGGAATGTCTCGTGACCCAAGTTAAATAGTTGGTGCTACTAGCTAATTGTAGGCTTTATTCTTAATTTTTCATAGCAATCTCTGGCTAGTTTCAAGCTTTTGTGTCTGTTTATTATGTTTGAAACTTTTTGATATTAAAAAGCTACTTTGAATTACATTAATGGAGTTATAATCAATCATGTAAACTAATGTTATGTTTGCTTCAAGTTCAAGTGCTTTACTGGTGAAAAAGAAAGATATGAGATATTATCTATGGTTTGGATAAAGGGAATGTGCAGGAAGGGAGAAGAGTAAATTCACAAAAATAATTATTTATCTCAAACCTTCATATGTAAAGATTGAAAGGAAAAACCACGTAAGATGAAACAAATTTATGACTAGATTTTGGTTTTAGTGATTTTGAGTAGTTGGATGAGAAGGAGTGGTATTGATTTGAGGTATGAGAAGAAAATGTTACTAATTGGAAAGGTTAAATTTTTTTTATTAATTATTAATAACTAATATAATAATATATTAGGTTGAGATGACACAACAACTGTTATTATAAAATATATATGTATCATTCATGCAATAATATATATAATAATACATTTTATTTATATTATTTTTTCATCATATCATAGATATTTCATACATTGTTCTATATATTTTCTTTTTTTTTTATAAAAAAATTTGTGGTACAATTCGCTCTACATATAACAATTTTCATTATGAAATGTCCTCTATACATGGTTATTTATCTATGTACAGTATAATTCAATGAATAGAAAAACTTTTAAAAGGTATAAATAAATATAATGGTAAATTTGTATATGCTTATATAATATTATTTTTATGATTTTTTCCATGTTCCAAAAATGTTGTATTTTTTTCAAAAGTAATTATTCAATGATACAGAAATAAATTATTCAATGATACCGAAATAAATTATTCAACGGTATCGAAAATAATTTTAATTAACTCAAATCTACACAAAAATACCTCATATTTTATTATTTAAATATTTTTAAATACAATGGTAAATTTGTAAACTTACATTTTACACAATTTGAAAAAATTAAAAAAAAAATCTCATAAGCATCATATCACTCACAAACTTAATAAATTTTCTTCACAAATTCACTTTAATATATTTCAATTTAGAGAGAGTCACTTTCTTCACACTTTCATCTCAAATTCTCACACATCCACTCTCTCAAATTTTCACATGTCCCCTCTCCAATCCAAACACAACCTAAGTGATTCTACCTTAAAAAAATAATTTATTAATATTTTTTTATCTCTTTGACCAAAAGTAGTAATTATTTATCATGTATGTACATATTCACTCGTAAAAATGAAGAAAAAAAGTGAATCTTAATGTAGTTAAATGCTTTAATCAACACCCATTTAAACTTGATTGTTTTTTCTTTCAAAATATTATTTATGGAATATGCTACAAGATAGCACTGGTTGAATTATCGTCATACTGATTTTGTTATCGTCAAAGTATCATAGTTGACTTATTTTTACACTATTGTAAAAATATAAAGTTTTTTTATTTTTTTTTATAAAAAAACTTTTTATGTTAGATATTATTATGCAATTTCACATTTCAGCTAAGCTGACCCTTTAAATAACAACAATCATTTTATCATCGTAGTTACTAAAATGAATATTTATTATACAAAGTATATGTTATTTTAATATTTAATTTTTATGAATGGGTTGCATAAAAAGTTATATTTTTAGTAAATAAAAGGTTTAATAAATATTTTATCTATTATTTTTTTAATCAACAAAAAATGAATTAAATAAATTGGACATTTAAGAGATGTTCAAACCCATATACAAAAAGAGTATAGTCATACTAGATCACCAGCATTTACTTAAGTTTCCATTTGTTCATGATCCATGAAAATACCCTCATCGTCTATTCTCATATCACTACTACAACAAAATTATTAAATAAAAACTAATTTTAGAGACCAAATATAATTAGTCATCATATTGACTAAATTAGATATTATTTTATAAAATAAAAAAAAATTGGTATCTAAAGTATTTTTTGTTATTAATAAAATTTATAAACTAGTTTTTAAATTGGTATCTAATTAGCTACCAAGGTTTTAGTTATCAATTTAGATTCTAAAGTAGGCAGCTAATTGTATGCCAATTTAGAAACTAGTTTATAAATTTTTTTAATAATAAAAACTAATTTAGATACCAATAATTTTTTTAGACTCTAAAATAGTATCTAATTTAGTCAATATTATAACTAATTATTTTTTCCTCCAAAATTAATTTTTATTTAATACTAAGAAAGAAAGGCACAAATTATGTTCGTTTGTTTCCACTTATTTATGTGTATTTGTGAACGAAGAAAGATGCTAAAACAACATTTTTTCATCTTCACTAGTGCTCAAAGATTTGTCAAGAAAGCCACATAGATTATGTGAATTAACCATATTACCCTTGATGTTATAAAATTATTTAATAATATTATTAATAATAATTAATTATAATAATAATAAATATAATTATTTATAACAAAGGATAATTTATATAATAATAGTATTAAATATAAAAAATAATAATATTATCTAATATAGAAATAATTTTAAATACATTTATATTTTTTTAAATGAAATATTTGATCAATAATATTTTAATATATATATATTATAATAATAATAATAAATTGTAAACAATAATAATAAATATAAATTACATATTTAATAATAATTAAAATAAGTTTATTAAATAATAATATTAATAAAAAAAATTCATTTTATTTGATGAAAATATTTTTTTTAATGTATTTATAATAAAAATAAAATTATTCAATAAAATTAAATATTTTTTTACATCAAATATTTTAATTAACTTAAATCTTTAAAAAAAAAATCTCATATTTTATTATTCAAATATTTTTAAAGATAAGAGTAAATTTGTAAACTTATATTTTGCAAATTTTAAAAAAAAAAAAATCCTCTCAACCATCATATCACTCACAAATTTCAATAAACTTTCCTCACAAATCTATTCTAACATAACTTAATCCAGACAACTTCACTTTCTTCACACTTTCCCTTTAAATAATCTCCAATCTACTTCCTAATCCAAACAAAGCATAAAAGAACCCAATTCCTTTCAAGTATGATATTATATATATGGAGTATAGTCCATAAATTAGAAGGGAATGTGATCCAATGATTGTCATAGAATAGTAGACTTAATATAGACTACTACACTAGCAGCGAGATAGGTACCACAATGCATCATCAACTTTGAGATTTTGGTACTAATACTCCCCTAAGATCTTCTCCTTGAAGACTAATGTTATCCAATTTCTTGCTTTTGTTACACTTGAATTAGCATTCCTCGAAAAATTATGCAGTTCAACCCGAGATTGCATCATGATGAACATCATAGGCTAAATATATAGTGTAATAATGTACAAAAACAAATATTAGTCCAATTTGCAGTTACTCAAGAAGCCTAGGCTTACCGTTTTGGTTTTGTTTGGCTGGTCTTTGTCCAATTTTAATGTTTTGTAGTGCTCTTCTAGAAATTGAAAGTTAAACGATAAAGTTGTTTTTAGTTGTAAAATTTATTATTTATTAATAAAAAATATTAATCTAATAATATTTAGCATTGGACTAGCATTTTCTAACACCAAAACATTGACTTCATACTTGTTAACTTGTCTCTTCCTTATATTTTAACATTGTACTTAATTTTCATTATTGTTGTTCCATGTTATGTTCCTGGGGAACTTTGGCTTTGAGGTACAAAGTTGTCACATAAAGCATCCTCTCTCCAAAACATCTGTATAATGCATAAACTAGTGATACTTCATCAATTAAAGTTGACTGATTAATAGAAGTGATGGGTGAGATAAACAATGAATATGAATATAAGGTGTCAGTATAATAATAACATCATTATCATTAGTTTAACAGAAGAATTTTTTAAAACAATGGAAAAACATTAAGAAACTAAGAATAATTAAAATATTGAAAAAATGAAAAAATTATAATAATAGAGGGGGAAACTATAACCTAAAGAAATATAAAACTGTAATTTTTAAAATGATTATTATAAAAATTCATAAATATTTTGCAATAACTGTGATACAATTTTTTATTTTATTTTTTATCTTCTAATAATATTTTAGCTAATAATATATATATATATATATTTAAATTTATCTCATTTGTTAAAAATCAAATCAATCCATTTACCTATTCAATACAACAATGTTATTAAATAAAAATAAATTTTAAAAATAAAAAATAATTAATTGTTATATTGACTAAATTAGATACCATTTTAAAAACTAAAAAAAAAATTAGTTTCTAAATTAGTTTCTATTATTGTTAAATAAGTTTTAAATTGATATCTAATTAACTACTAAGGTTTTAAGTACCAATTATTTAGATTCTAAATTTGGTAGAAAACTTAGTAGCTAATTAGATACCAATTTAAAAATTATTTAATAATAATATAAACTAATTTTGAAATTAAATTTTTTTTTGTTTCTAATTTAATCATTATAACAATTAATTATTTATTTCTCTAAAATTAGTTTATATTTAATTATTTTCTTCTATTATTGAAATATTCTCTCATCACTCTAGCCATTAATTAGATAGATTTCAAATCACATCAAATTAACTCTCTCAAATATCAGTTTAAGTCAGGTTTAATGAGTCATATAGTTTTCAACAACGACAGAAAAAAATTGGAAGGAAAAATAAGAAAAAGAAAGAAAGTGTCTGTTTCATATCATCTGATAATATCTCGTTTGTTTTATATATTTAAGGAATATAAAGTTTTAAATGCTTATTCTTCTGTACAGTAAAGGCTATATAAAAAGTGTTTTTGAGTCAGAGAATTAATTCTTTATATGTACAATTTTTATTCCTACGTTAAAACAGGTAATAGGTTATCGGGAATGAGAGAATAATATTTTGTAACTTCTATTATAACTTTATATTTTAATTAATTTTATAATGAAAAAACAGGAATAAAAAATGTTAACTAAGCGTATTTTTAGTATGTTTAAGAATAATTTTTCAATTATAACGTTTTTATGAATTATATTTTTAGAAACGTCCCAAAAGAGAAGGGAAATTAGGAAAATGAAAAGTGAAATGAAGAAAAGGACAAGAAGGGATGATGGGGTGGGTGGTGAAGGGTGTTAAAAACCAGTGCCCAAAAAAGCAGAAGAAAACAAAACAGCCATGAGAAGCCATTATATATTCTCGTTTACGAAAGTGACCACGATAGCTATAGGAGAAGGTTTTTTTTTTTAATTATTATTAAGACTTATAAAAATTATTGAGATAAATACTATACATACATAAAAAAAAACTATTATTTAAATTTTTTTAGGATAAAGGTGATGTTTTTAATTTTATACAAGTTTCTTCATGGAAGATTCATTCACAGTTTTAGGGTAACACTTTTTGTTTACTTTACCTTCAACATGCAAACAACTTATCTTAGGGAAAAATAGTGCATCTTTTAGGTTTAACCATCTTAGGTATATTAAAATGTAAGGAATAGCTAGACATGTGACTTATTTATTGCACGAAAACTATTTAAGGATTATATACTGTTCTGATACTATCAAAACATAGTCTGATAGTTTAGGAGTGACACTTTAAATAGAATTTTCTCTTTTAATTCATCATCAAATGCACCTTTTAATAATAAAATTATAACGGAACACCGACTTCTAAACATTGGTGTCATTTATGAAAATCGTAAATTCTTGTAAAAAGATTGTAATTTTTTTTTCTTAACCCTCGACTTGAGGACTATTTGGATGTGATGATTCACCTAACGATAGTATGAATTGGCATAAGACTAAAGATAAATTATTACAAAAGCAAGTGTGTAGCAGTTAGGATAAACCAAATGGAGATTCAAGAAATTATGACTTGTTAAATTTTCCTTTCATGTACTTTTTGGACTGGCAATAGGACAAATCAAAGAAGGGACTAGTGTGAAAACTAGTACTAGAGAAAGTAAACAAGTTAGGGATATGAAATACTAAAACTCTTTCATTTGCTGGTAGATTGTGTGAAATAAAATTTGTTCGTTGTACTGGAGAAATTAATAAGAAAATGTCTTTAATGAAATATTAGACAAAATGTAAAATGATTAAATAATTTTTAAAATTAAAAAAGTTAAAATATTAATATTTAGTAGGGAGTAAAATGAGTGTAAAACCATCATTTTTCCTTTCTTGTATGACGGAATACCCAAGAAGAGGAAGATTTACTGGGTGAAGTGAAAGAGTGTAGACTCGGAGAATTAGGTGTAAAAAGTGTGTTTGAATTGAATGAGACCTTATTGGGAAGTGGAAATGTCACTACACCCTTTTTGACTTCTTGTAAACATTAAAGTAGGTTTCTCTTATATAATTGTTAGCTACACATAAAAAATGCAATGTGTGGATTATACAGTAAAATTTCCTTCATGCTCAAATTTCATAGTTAATTGACCACAATTCTATCTAACTTCACCCAATGTTTTGAACCACTGCATACCGAGAAGAACCCCAAAAGTGTTGCTAGGTAACACCAAAAAATCAGCTTTGAAAACATGATCATTGAATCTACACTGCACTAAAGGACAACTTTTAGTTATATATGTAATTCCTTATCAGAAGCAACCATCACTGAAAAGGTATGTATACTACAAGATTTTAGTCACGTTACTTTAACCCAATTAGCACTTACAAATTGTGAGTACTACCCGTATCCACTAAAAACGGAACAACTTGTTTCTTAATCCATCGTTTCATCTGCAGAGTGTTACTTCCAGCAACTCCTTGCAAAGCATTCCATGAAATATAAACATCTTCATCCTTGATTAAAGCAAGACTCTACTCCACAATATCAGTGTTTGTCTTCCCCTTCGAATCCGATGTACGTTCCATGGGTATGTGTTCTTGAGCACTAAAAGTAGCATTAAACTTGCCCCAGACTTTACACTCACTTGTTTGCGAGATAGTGACTAACATTGGCTTTGAGTGTGATTCAAGGTAGTGATAGGATAATTCCGAGTACTAGAAGAAATAGCAGATCCCCATGTAACATTTCTCTTTGAAGGAAATGACTTACCCAGAGAAAACTTATGTGTCATCACTTGAAGAACTTCATCTTGTAATCTAGCAATACGGATTGCCTCATGCACCAAAGTCAGACTATGCACGGTGACTGATTTTTCTAATTCCACTGTTAGCCCAGAAAGGAAAAAACTTAAAGCCAATTCTTCTGAACCGCTACCCGAGACAATAAATAAAGTATCAAATCTTTCAAGATAATCATCAACAACATCGAAATCAAATTTATTGCCCGCATCTTTAAGAATTTGTTGCCAAGATTTCCCTTTATTATTAACATTTTGCATGTAATGCCTTTGCCAAGAAAAAGCTTTACCATCCATGCAAAGCAGCAGTAAACGACTTCTTTGTGACTCTCGGGTTCCCTCTAATTCAAAAAATTGTTGCACTTTGGCCTTCCAATCTCGAAAGTTAGATCCATCAAATGAAGAAAATGGAATGTGTGCCCTTTCCGCAAGCAAAATCCGCATGCAAATAATCTTGTGGTACATTTTGGTTGGTTGTCTTAAAGGTTGTAAATGCTGTCGTGAGGCCTTCAATGGACTTCTACACCAACTCCAAATAATGTTGAACAGGTTCTTGATGATCAGAGAGATTCTTTTCATAAGAGTCCATCCTCGATTCCGATTCTTTTGTGGTCACCACTTCACCCAACAAACTGATACCAATTGTTATACTTGAGCAAATATGAATTTTTCTTTCCTCACTGATTATGTGTTGACAGAATATCCCATGTTGCCCACTCAGAACATACACACATCAAAAGAAGACCGTAGAAGATATAGAAAAACAGGAGAACTTCTCATTATTCCTCAAAAACACCCAACAAACCTATATAATTCTAATTTTGAACTAAACAAAATTATTAAACTCTGTTTTAGCTGTCATTTCAATTGTTATTACATAACATGAGTACAAAGAAGTGTTTGTGAGAAGTAAGATCAGTAGTAACAAACACATATATCTCACGAGCCACTCTCAAAGAGTGATGAAAATTTTCATTAAAATAATTGATAACAACCAATCGGAAAAGAATTTCAACACTAATATCACTCACATGCATAGAAGAAATATGAGTAACTAAAAAAACGTATAAGTAATTGTAATTTAAAGAAAATAATGACTAGATGGAAGAGGCAATCACAAGAGAAATAATTCTACAAGAGTAAATTAATTTGGGTAAAAAATTGTGATAACAATGATTTCACATGTTGTATTTTCCCAAACAGAAAACTGGATTTGCAGCACAAACATAATAATATGAATTCTATATGATAAAAGTAAAAATACACATTTCAATATGAATCAGGAGCGAGCAGCCCCTCTTGAAAGTTTGATCTGATCTACTATCTTGACCATATTTTCTTCTTACTTTCCCTCTCTCTTATTCCTTGAACCTGATCTCTGCTTGTGCTAGCTCTCTTGTGAGACACTGGAGCTTGATTATTAGCAGTGGCTGGTCTTGGTGTTGGCCTCACACTCCTCACTATTTTGGGTGGATCAGATTTCCTTGTGACTTTTCTATCGTGCAATGATGATGACATGACAAAGTTGTTTTCATCATTGCTTCTAAACCCTCTTGTTTTGCTTCTTATCTTATTAGTAGAATCACTCCCTTTGAACAAAGAAGAGCCTTGGCTTATCTGGCGGTTTACTGAGTCTGAACACCTTAAAATGCCAGCCTCAATCTCGCTTGGACATTCTTCATTCATGAAGCTTTTACCTATATCTGGTGTGGCCTTTACTGCGTCCACGTAACTTTGTGTTTGTTGCCACTGTTGCTCTCGCTCTCTGCATTGCCACTGTTGCTCTCGCTCTCTGTATCTGTCCTCCAGTTCCTTCATCTGTCACATATGGTGGTCAAGGGAATGATGAAAATGAACAAGAAAATTGATGAAATAATTCAATCTCAACAACATAGACAAAGGATCAAAAGAACATTGATAACACTTACTTTCAGTGTATTAGCTATTGGTAAAACAAATATTAAGCAGTACATACATTGTCTTAAATGAGTTTGATTAAACAGCATTTTGAGACAAGTACCTGTTGATGAATCATGGACATTGAGCTCTGCTCCTGCTCTCTCAGTTTCCTCTCAAGCTCCTTAATCTGAAGAATATGAAGCAACAGAAAAAGAGGGGTCATTAAATGAGATATCCCATTATTATCAAAGTACGCAGGAAATCTAATAGTACAAACAACTATAATTATTGGCAACCTTATCTTTCAAAATGGCAGATTCAGATTCAGACCCTTGCATCTGATCTTTCAGCCTTTTCTCTAGATCCCGAACCTGCTTACAAACAAGAACTGATTTAGTGATTGAGATGGCACTTTAATTAAAGATGAGTGGACGAAGCACTTTCCCAAAGTAACGGACGTACCTTCTGTTGAAAACTTGCTGACTCTGACTGCAGTTGTTCTTTCATCCTTTTCTCTAGCTCTCTCACCTTCGGTAGAGACAAATGTCTTGTTAGAAATGAATGAGACAGAGAAACCAACGATTTAATTTTATTTAATGACAAACTCGAACAAAGCACACTGTTTATGTGGTTTTATAAAGCTGAGTAACCACTCATCAATATGAACATAGATGTCAAGTTCTTTTGAAAGTAGGAGATCCCTTGTTAAAACAATGCGTAGATGAGCAATAAAAAAGTCAAATGTCTAACAACAGAAAGCAACCTTTTGTTGGAGAGAACTACAGGTTTCTTCTTTCCCTCTCAATTTGTCAGATAATTGAGAGATTTGTTTCTCTGATTCACTTTGCGTGGCTTTATTCAACTCCTCAAGTTCTTTTATCTTTTCTTGTAAATTTTTGTAAATTTGGTCCTTGCCTTTGGCCTTACTCTCCAAGCTTTGGAAGTTTTCTTCAAGTTTTCGCATAGATTCATCTTTAGTCCTGCAATCACTCCGTGCTTTTTCAAGCTAATAATGCCAAAGGGTAAAAGTGAGACATTAACAATTTATAGAACTTGGTGAAAGAGAAATAAATTTTAATGCGTTCCAGTAAGGATGAGCAAGCCTACCATTGCTTTCAACTTTTGAAGTTCACTTGTATCAATTTGCTTCTTAACAGGGCCTAACTCAACACCCCTCACTCTAGTTGCAAAATTAAGCGAGCTCAGTGTCTCGCCTAGGTCCTGGTCTGATGGACTTATTTGTACAAGCATTAGAGTTTTAGAGTCGCCTCCTGCAACGTTTTACAGCAAATAAGCAAGAAATGTTACTAGGAATTTCTACATAAACAGGATCTTTCTTGCTCTTAAAACGCACACAAGAAATATACAAGTTGAGGACATACCCAGCGAGTCTTGAAGTAAATGTGTCAGTTTAGAGTTCCTAAAACCACAAGAAGGAAATAGCATCACCAAAACTTATATTTGCATATTAAGATGGGCAAGGAGAAAACGGGTGAAGATATACCTATATGGAATGTGACTACTTTTAGCTGCCAAAGCAGATATTACATCTCCAAGAGCAGAAAGAGATCGATTTATATTTTGTGCTTCCTTAAGTCGTTCCCCTTGAGCCTCAGTCTTTGCAAGCCTCTCACTACCTGCCAAATCCACAAGCCAAAGCTTGCTCTTGGTACAGTCGCCATTCAACAAATTTTTAGCCTTTACTGTTATACAAAGCATGCTGAAATAGAAAAAGAAAAAAAGAGTCATCTTGATGCAGAGGTTGTAGAAGAAAAAGACATAGTATAATAAAAGAAAAACTACAAGATTTTGGTACCAATGAGATCGACTGCTATGCTCATTAATGTTGTTACTTCCAACTGCTCTAGCATTATTTCCAGTCTGCAGTACATTCCACACTTCATTTATGCTATCAATCTTGGCTTCTACAACACCGGGAACATGATGAAATCCTTCAGAAGCTTGTTTTATCTCCAACCTGATAACCATTTCAAGATAAGTCATTCTAGCTACTTCAGTTTCCTGCTTAGACTGGATATTGCATATTTTAGCCTTCTTGAAACCACATATATTCAAACTATCTCATAGATAGAACAAATGACAAGCTTACCAAAATTACCTTTTTGATGTTTGTCCAGTAGCCAATAAGTCTCTGATTTGTTCGTTGTAAACCTCAAGCACACTAACAGATATGTCATATGAAAAAGTTTCACTCCTTTCCTTACTAACTTTAAACAAGTGCTCAAGAGTCCTGTAATTTACTCCTCTGTTCAGCTGTGTTCCTTCCATGGTGAATGTCTTCCCTGTTCCTGTTTGCCCATAAGCAAAGATGCAAACATTGTAGCCATCCAGTACAGAGATTACCATTGATGATGCATCAGCAAAAACATCAACTGTTAAAACAAAGAAAACACTGTCGTTTAGAAAAGTTCCAATCATGTTAAATAATAAGAATTTGGGTATTAAATATATAAAATTCAAGCAACCAGTAACTGTGTTAAACTTTTCGGATACCTTGATCATCTTTTGGTGTATAAACTCTGTCAAATCTGAATGGTTTTTTGACGGAGCCACTTGTCAAAATTCCAAGGCATCCGTCCTTAGCTGCATCAAAATCCACAACTGTATTGTATCCAGCTGATATTTCTGCCTTATTCAATGGACGGCATCGGCAGAAAACCCGAATGTTCCCTATGAACCATAAAAAGGGCATTAGAGCCTTTGACTTATGACGTAGAATAAGTAAACACGGCACGAGAACATACCTTTAGCCTCTTGAACTTCGTTGAAGAGTTTCTTTCTCTTTGTCATCTCTTCGTTGTACTTCACTTTGAGATCTTCACACTGTTTGACTGCAGAAAGAAATTTTTAGTCCTAGAAGTGTACTATTTCAAAGCATAAAATCAAGTGCAACTTGTGATAAAGAAAAATGGAAACCGCATAATATAAACTAAACCATACCCAATTCCTGAACTGCAAAAACCATCTTATTTAATTCAGGAATCGAATCAACACATTCATGCGCTTCAAAGGAAAGTTTTAAATAATCACTTTTCATCAACTGCAAAACAAATTTGTGTAACATATAATTCTGAGAATCATACAAAATTAATACTGATAATAACTTTGAACATAAATTCTTCCTTAATTTTCATCATTTACCTTTATTTTTTCTTGAAAACTGTTAATTGCATCTGCCCATTTCTTCTTATCAAGCTCGTACCTATTAGAAATATTCCTCAGGCTTTCAGCTTGTTTCTCCACAGTTTGATCTGACGATGAAATTGGCAATAAAATTAGAAATGTTTTACAAACTATGACCCTATAAATCTCATAAACGAGTTACATGCCCCCTTGTTGTAGGGTAAACCCTGCAAAACTTACCAGTAGTATGTGACTTAATTGTCACATTGTCAAGTTCCATCTGGACTGTCTCCAATTGCTCATTTGTTGCAGTTAATGACATCCATGCTTCATAGCATTCTTTTGCCTTGATCTCACACTGCATCTTGAGCTCATTTATCTTACTCTCATACTTTGCCGTAGACTTTGCCTGCATAACTTTCATCTGAAAGATTCCGATGAAAAGCAGGAAAAGCAATATGTTGAGTCAGTGATACTTGCACTTCAAACTGCCACTTATCAGCTAGGTTGCACCTCTAACCTGTGATGAAGGAATTTCAATCTGTGCAGCACAGTGGCTACATTTAATGTGATCACTTGTTACTTGTGGAACTGTTTGAAAAAATTATAAAAAGGACAGAAATTGCTGAGTAACATATACACCAGTGGTAAATTATTCAAACACAGTAAACAGAAATACAGCACCTGAGGCCTTGGTTTCTCTCCTTATGCAAATCCCACTTACGACTGGGCTTCCAGATATACCCTCAAATCGTATGAGAATCACCCCATCATCCTTCACAGACACACTTGAATCAACCAACTGCAGTGGCTTATTGGCTCCAACAATTGCATAGATATCCAATTCAGACAGAACCTGCCATTTTATTTAATAAAAAAAGAAGTTGAAACCTTTACTTGTACATTATTTGTCCAATCTAATTGCACGAAAGCATTCTAGCTTGTACAGAAAAGCTTGCCTTTTCATCTTGGATGTATACATTGAAGACCCTCATTCCTTTTGGCCCATTTATGTTAATGATTTCCACAAAATGAAGATCAACAACATAGTCTCCAGGAGGAATGTTATCAAACCTATAACAAAAGCTTCCCAACCGAGCTGATTGATAGATAAATGGATAGTCTCCACCCTCCACTATCCGCTCGTCGGTTCGCATAACGTTGCCACCATCAAAATAGGTGTCACCCAGGAACGTTGCACCAGCTGCTTCACTAAAAGCATCCCCTCCAGCATTTACAAACATGAAACATTCCTCTTCTGCTTCAAAACGACATAATATTAAAATTACACATTCGATCTACAAAAGCGTAAACGTAAACTCTTCTCTCAATATTTATAGCACATTGTTCCGTAAACTTCACAGAAAATTCAAAAATTTCATCAAAATTACCCGTGTAATCATATTAGCACTACACTTCCAAGCTAACCACAATTACAATTCACCTAACCCTAATCCAAAACTCTAAATCCCCAACTAACACTTCAAAACATAATGCACCCAACAGTTATATAACTGGAAAAAATAAACCGAAGGTAATTTCAAATTTTAAAGAAAGTGGAACTTTTTCAACTATATTTTTTCATTTCTTGTCTCGGTCCTGAAAATCATAAAACCCAACTTCTGAATTTGAGATATTCTAACCTGTTTTTCTGGTAAAGCCAGTTGGGATGAGCCTTGAAGTGGGGTCACAAACCATCGAATCGAACAGGGACTCATTGGCATCTTGCATTAGAGAATCGTTGGGTTCTGAGAATAGGGTTTGTGGGTATTCGTGAACATCGTTCGTTTGAATCGGATCCATGTGAAAGATGGAGTTTTGGCAATCAAGAAGGAATTTCTAAAGAGAGAAAGATCTGGTTCGTAGGAGAAAGAAAGTTTCAGAGTGCTTCTAACGTAGTGAAAGGGTGGGAATGGATCTTCAAATTTGAATTTCCGTGACCGTTGGAAAGTTTTGAATTAACTGACCGTTGAAGTTTAAGTATGGTTTTTCTTCTTTTCTTTCTACCTTGAACAAATTTGTAGAGAAAAACCATGTATTTTATGGGAAGTGGTTTAATAGAGAGCCATAAAATTGGAAAATAATGTATTTTATAAACAATTTTTTAATTTTAGAATATAAAATAAATATTGCCTAAAATAATTACTATTTTTCTTAAATTGTAAATAGTCTTTAAAATCATAAAATTATTTAAATGATTTTCGGAATTATAAATATCCAACACTTTGATGTCATGTGATTTCAAATATCTGATATTTAAATATTTTATTTTTCTTTTAAATACCAATTAAGAGAAAAAAAAAAACTTCAAAAATAAATTTGGTGTTATTTACTCTAATTTTTATCAATCCATCAACTAAATATAATTAAATTTATGGATAAAAGACCAAATATTTTAAAAAATTAAATATGAAATTCAATAATAAAACGTTAGTTGTGTCTTAAGTGTAATATTTATATAAAATAACTAGTAAACAAATTATTAGTTTATTTTAAAGTTGTATAATAGTATGCAAATTTGGTCTCGTAAAAACTCTCAATAAAGCCATTAAATTATCCAATTTAGTTTATAAAAAAAGTTATTAAATGTGTTATTTTAACATTTATAAACAAAATAATTATGATGTATAATTTATTTAAATATAAAAAATGGACTAATTTTATCATATTTAGTCATATCATTCCTAAAATATTTATTTATTTAATTAGATTATATTTCAATGTTTTCTATCATTCCTTATTAAAATAAAATTTAAATATAGTATTATTATTATTATATATATATATTAGTTTTTATTAGAATAGTAATTATGTGTCTATATTTACTAAAAAAATTATATATACTTAATGAAGTATTTTATTAATTAATTTATTAATACGATTAAAATTTAATTAAAATATTATTATAATTTTTTTTATTCATATCTTATTACACCTATGTCGTGAGAATAATAATGGAAATTATTCACTTAATTCATAAAAAAAAACTAACTTAATAAACATGTTGGTCTTGACTAACTTGCATGGGGCAATAAAAGCAACTTGTATATTTTATGTGAGACGGGTCAAGTGTGAGACTGATATTGTCATCTCTAATTACTTTTTTGTACTTGTCTAATTTATTCTTCATATGTAATAATTCAAGTATTGTAATGTGATGTTTTTATTTTTTTAAATGTTATGATATTCTTGAAACTCTTTTACAAAAGAAATTAGAAAAATACAAAAAAAAAAATGTTTAAGCTTAAAACATAAAATATAAATATTAATAAGTGAATTTTAACTTTAACTCAATTTTAAAAAATTGATTTATAAGCTAAGGTTTACATTCACTTATATACTATGAAATATGTCGGATTATATATTTATGGATGGTTCAATAAAGACTCGATAACAAGTGATCTATAAGCTCAACAAATTTTCACTAGGATATGTTCGTATAACAACTAATATTATACTAAGAAGTGAACTTTGAATTTAAGTCAACCTTACAAAATCAGTTCATAAGATTTGCATTTACTTATATATTATAAAATGTCATTATCATTAGTCGATGTGGAATCTCTAACAATAAAAAAATAAATACTTAAAAGAGTAATCAAATTTTGCAGAATTAGGAATGGTGGCACTAGGAAGGAAGATATATATGTTTACACTTGTTAGAAAGTGATGCTTGAGGGAAATGGAAGATACAATGAGAGGAAGCAAGGTAGGGAGTGAGTGTTGAAAGGAAAGATTATGAGAAGAAGTTTGAACCGCAAAATACTCTAATATAAAAAAGTCTATATTAGTTAATTTAGTAACCGATGATGTAGAAACTGATGGTACATTGTTTGTTCAAGATTGATGGAATGCATACTTTTTACATCATTTATATATACAACCGCTGTGATTTATGATAAACATGGTTTATCATAAATGTCAATGAAAAGAAAAGACTCTAATGAAACTTAAAAAAAAATATCATTATCATTAAAAATGACAGAGAGTTTCTCATTTAAAATAATTATAAAAGAAAAGACATGGAGAAAAAAATAAAATAATTTAATAAAATTATATAACATATTTCAGAGTAGTAACCTAATTTTAAAATTAAATATGTTAACATTCCATCAACTTATTTTGTTACTTAATGTTTTCTTTTTAGTTTATACATATGACATAATAAATTTAATATTATGTACTACGAATGCATAAAATAGAAGGATAATATTTTTTATTTTAGCTTCTTAAAAAAAGCTAAACAATTTTACATAACATAAAAAAAAATAGTCTTATGTTAAAAAATAATGAAATAAAAAGATTATTTTTTTAACTGAAAAATAATTAGTATGAAGTGTTTTTTTTTTTCATTTCCTAAACCCATATAGAAAAATATTGTGTATCCTTTTTTTTCAGCAAGATATCTTAAATTGATGGACTTAATTAAACTAAACCTTACGAAGTCATAAATTCTTAAACTGGGGAAATTTGATTTAACTTTTTGTTAATAGACTAACCAAAACAAAATAAATAAATAAATAAATAATATAAAAGTACTTAAGCCTGAATTAAACAATTTTAAAATATTAATTTTTTTATTAAATTAAATAATATCTCTTTTTATCCTATTTTCTTTTATTCTTCTTTATCACATCTAACTAAAAAAACTACCTTGTTCTATATATAACAGAATATAGAATATATATATATATATATATATATATTATTTATATGTCTTTTAATTTTACTAAAATAAATAAATTTTAAATGTCATTCACAACTTCTATAACCTCACAAAAGCAACCCCCTCCCCCTCCTCACTAGGAGGGACAAAACGGGTTAGTTTGACTCATTTTGTCCCAACTCGTCATTAGTTAGTCAAAAGTAGGGTGAAGCGAGCCAGTCCATCAAAGTGATATATGCTAAAATTTGTAACTCGATCCGTTAGATGCGTACTGACGAGTTGGCCTGTCACTTTTTTTTTGGATCTATTTACTTGGTTGTAGTTATTAATATTATTTTTTGGATAATAAAAATGCAAAGAAAAGTAATAAAATTGAATCAAACTTTAACATTTCTTCACTTATATTTTCCATCATCCTCCATTGTTCATCTTTGTTTTTCGTGCTCTTCATGACAAAGAAGAGTTAAACCCCATTTTGTTCGGGTTATGAATGCAACTAACTAAACTCTAATGTAATTTGTATTATTTATATTGTTATATGTCTTTCCATTCAATGTTAGTATTTTATTCCTATGATTAGTGCTTGTTGTGGTTTGATCATCCATAACTTGATATTTGATTCATTAGGTATTGAAAAATATATTTTGTAAACTAGAACTTAATCAAAATATCTAATGAAGCTTGTATCTAGGAATGAAACTTGATTCATTATTTGTCTTAAACTATTATTGGGAAATCAAGTATGTTTGGTAAGTGCTCAAGGACCTGATTCTTAATAAGGAAAATTAGGCTCATTCAACTAAGGAATCAAGGTTTGAGTATACTTGTGGACTGACTTTAACATTAAATTAGATAGAAATTGAGTGATTATATGCATGCGAGTGAAGTTTGGTGAAGTTTAACCCTAACAATAACATATCCTATCATTTCTAATCTATATCACATTCTAAGTGTTTGATAAAATCTCAAAAAGAGTTTTAATTGTTTTTGCATAATTTTATTTTTTTGAATACCAACACAATTAACGAAAATATTATTTTTTCTAATTAAGTTATCAATTACAATTATTGCCTTGTATTGCACATGTCCTTTGGGAGAATAATAACTACTTACTACTTGCCATTGTGCGATTGGTACACTTTCCATTGAACAAATCATGTTAACACTCGTCTATTTCAGAATTTGATCACACAGTGCAGTAATTGAGGAGTCAAAGATCATTCCTTGCAATTAGAATTTCAAACATAGTAAGTTCCTATTTACTCTAAAGTTATCTTATTCTTCATTTTTCTTTATGATTTGATCATCAATCTTAGTGGAGGCATTTGAGAAAAACAACCCTATCAAGTTATTCTATCATATAACAAGATTTGATGATGTTTGGATAATTTGCTTTAGGTCTCTAAATTTTAAGAATTGTTCTCCTACTTGAGCTAAATTTCCATTGGAATAAGGAATTTCAAGTAAGGGAAACTAACTTTAACTTTCAATAGTACCCTAAGCTAGAAAATATGGATGTAGAGAGGGCGTGATCATAATTTTCAATTTCTCTTGCGATGATGTTATTTGATAAAATTATTTGTTATATATTGTGTGAACATCTAGAAATATTAGATTTTGATAGTTTGGTAGTTAGTGTTTTTTTTTTATGTTCTTAAGGTTTTAGAATTGTATGTGATTGAATTATATGAATTGTATGTGAATGATGGAAATTGTATGAAATTGATGTGGTACATTTGAGATAATGTATGTGTTATTGTTTTATAGTACATTAAGTATGAAAAGCTTATGTTTAAGAGAGATCCTCTAACTTCACTAATGATCTAAGTTACATAAACTAAGATATGAGATGGTGAGAAGTTGATGAAGGAGTTCATACACATTGTGATCACTTGTAGTCACACGATATTAAGTGTTTAAACTTGTCGTGATCCATTCTCTTATATTTGTGTGTAAATCTAAGTTTTAGGTATTCGATAAGATGTTTGTTTATGGTAGAGACATTATTAATGATTTTTTTTGGAAGACGATAGATTCATGTGTAATTAATATAATTGAAATGAAATTAAAGTATTAGGGGTTGAAAGGAAATCAAGATATTGTGATTGAAAATAGATCTATGTGTAGTAAATAGGATTACAACGAAATCAATATTAGATTGAAGATTGAAATGAAATCTAATTGATAACATAATTTTTTTTTGGAGAAGTTTCTCTAAACTAGACTTTTTAAAGAGATTATCAATTAATTATTTTTTGTCTTTGGACAGAGGTTAGGGTTTCCTGTGCGTGCGTGGCGGCAACGGAACGCCTCCGCATTTTAGGGTTACCTGTGCGTGGCGGCAGCAGAACGTAGGGTTTCCTGTGCGTGGCGGCAGCGAAATAGTGTTTCTGGAGGTCCGGCGGTGCTACAGTAAGCGACACAGTGGTTTGTTGGTGGTGCGAGAGTTGTAGACGACGACGCGGTGCGGTGTTAGAGCCTTGTGCGGCAGCGTGGGCGGCGTGCGATTTCGCGTTTGTGCGACGGCGCCTGGGTGACGGAGCGCGACGATTGCTAGGCTGGTGCGCGACGTCTACAAGTCCGGTGGTGGCTCGCGTGGCGGCGGAGTGGTTAGCTCGTGAGGTGGTGTGGTGCGGTCGTTATTTTGTGTGTCTTGTGGAAGTTCTTGGCGACAACTTGTTAGCCTTTTAAAATGACGGAGGGCTCTGCGGGTTTCCTCATTCCATGAGCTTGTTTGATGGATCAGGAAGTATGTCCTGATAAAAAAAGTATATTTTATATCCGGTCAAAGGAAGACTTTTGCTCAGGCTTTGGGAAATACATGTGACATTCCTTTGTCCCAGCTACCTACTCCTTGTATTAAGGGTGACATGATTACTATTCGGATTGGTGAGGCAGATTACTTGGCTGGTCTTGAGGCAGACTTTGTCCCAACTACCATGAAGAGTACCAAAGCTCAAACCTGGGTTAGAATCTACCATTTTCCTTTGGAGTATTGGAAACCAAGGACAATATTTTCCATTGTTAGAGGCATTGGTACTCCTTTGTCTTTGGATGAGCATACTATGAGAAAGAATAGGGGTATGTTTGCTAGAGTGTTGGTGGATATTGATCTACTGTCCCCTCTTTCTGATCAACTCTTGGTTGAACGTCCAGACTTTGCTTTTGTAGCTGGTGTGGAATACGAATGGCTCCCTCCATTTTGTTCTCATTGTAAGATGATTGGGCACGAGCTTACTCAGTGTCGGGTGATCCATGACCAGGGTTGTGTTCCTGGGCCTCAACATAAACCTTCTCAGAAGACATCTTTCGATGAACAGGAACAAGGGAGGACTGTGATTCCTAAACAACGTAAAGAATATATAAAAAAAGATCCAGAGACGAAACTCGTGGAAGGCCTCATTGATAAGTTGAAAGTTGATGCTACTAGTGGGGTTAATGTAGGGTCACCCTTGGGTCACCTTGCTTCAGATAAAACAAGTGGAGGGGAGGATGATTTTGCAGATATGCCTCCTCTTGAGGATGCTTCAGATCATGATAGGTCCTCACCCAAGCAGGGGTTGTCCACTCCCACTTTGGATTCACTTGTTATTATGCAAGCTAAGGACTCAGAGTCAAATTCAACAACTCTTATTGATGATCATCATGTGGAGGTATCTGTTCTTGTGATTGTACCATCTCTGTTGCGTACTACCTCTCCTCGTAGGGCTAAATCACATGTAGATACTAATGCACCAATTCCTAATGTGGAGGTCTCTGCTATTGTGATTGTACCATCTCAGTCGCCTCATACCTCCCCTCGGAAGGCTAAATATCTTAGGGATGTTAAAGCAATATCGTTGGTCCTTCAAAATCACTTTTCCTCTCTTGATGGTTTGGAAACTACAGATGTAGGATGGTGATTCTCATATTGGAACGTCAACTATTCTGCCTACCATTGTTGGAATTAATTCTGATCATATTGAAAATCAGGCTGTTTCAAAATTTTGGGCTGACTCTAATGAGATGAAGGAGGATGCCAGTGATAATGGGGAGGAAACAGTTCGCACTAAAAGAAAACCAGAGAGACCACCTAAGAGGACTAGTAAATCCAGGAAAACTGCTAAGACAGTTCTTTCTACAACGTCGCAATGAAGGTCTCTTCATTTTTCTGGAATGTTAGAGGATTGGGAAACCATAAAATTGTGGAGATGTTGATTAGTTTACTTAAACTACATAAACCCATCCTGGTTTTTCTTGCTGAACCCATGATGTCATACAATAATGCTTTCGACGTCCTTTACAAATCTGTTAATATGCATTTGGTGGCTACGTCTCTTATTGTTAATAAAGTTGTTAAGATTTGGTGTTTGTCGGTTCCTAATCTTGTCCAAAATTTCTTGGTTAATGATCAATTTATCTCTGTAACTTGTCTTCTGCATGATAAAAGTTTTGGCTTTGCAGGTGTTTATGGTGCTAACACATACTTGACTAGATGATTTTTGTGGAGGGATCTTAGTTTCTTCACAGGGCCTTGGTATATTCTGGGAGATTTTAATGTTGTGCTCTCGGCGGATGATTGTAAAGGGGGGTGGCTCCTAATCAGGTTTCTTGTAATGAATTCCTTGACTGGATTAATACTAATGATCTTTTTTGTATGTCTTTTACTGGATCTTGTTATACTTGGTGTAATGGAAGGAGAGGGTTGCATAGAATACATAGAAGACTGGATAGGGCTTTATGTAATGGAGTGTGTCTAGATGAATGAGATTCTTGTACTTATCAGGTTCTTGCTAAAAATTGTTCTGATCATTCCCCTATTCTTGCTAGTCTTGCTAGTAATTCTTTGCGAAAGGTTAACAATTTTCGTTTCTTTTCTATGTGGCTTCAGGACACTTTGTGTCTAAAGCTTATTCACGATTCTTGGGCTAATAAGGTTGTTGCTTGTCCTATGTTTATCTTGCAACATAAGTTAAAAAGGTTTAAACTTAAGCTCTGAGACTGACATAAAAATTCTTTTGGTAATGTTCACAATGCAGTTCTTCTTAAGCAGGGTATCCTCCTTGGTATTCAAAAGAGCTTAAAGATTGCTAGTTTGTCTGATAGTGATGGACTTCTCTATCAAGAAAAGATTGCTAAGGAGGAACTTGATCATGCTCTTCACTGTCAATATTTGTTTTGGAAAAAAAAGGCTAAGATGTTATGGTTCAAGGATGGAGATCGAAATACTGCTTTTTTCCATGCTATGGTCAGAAGGAGAAATAATTCTAGTGGGATTCATCGTCTACGGATTGATAATGAGGTTACGGAGGATCCTAAACTCATTGAGGATCATATTTTGGACTTTTATAAAAATCTTTATGCTGAGTCTATTTCTAATGTTCTGGATACTGATAATATGGAAGATTTTATTGGTACTTATATTCCTACGATGGTTTCCTCTTAGGAGAATATGATGTTGATTAAATGTCCTGATTTTTCTGAAATAAAAAATGTTGTTTTTAATCTTAACGGTAATAGTGCTCCTGGTCCTGATGGTTTTGGTGGTGTTTTCTATCATTCTTGCTGGGAAATTATTGGGACAGATGTTTGCAATGATGTTCAACAGTTTTTTAAACAAAACTGAGTTCTCCCTGGAATGAACAGTAATGTGGTATCTCTTATTCCTAAGGTTCAGGGTGCTGATTCCATTAAAGATTACAGGCTAATTGTTGTTACTAATTTCAAATTTAAGATTATTTCCTAGATACTGGCGGATAGGCTTGCACTTGTGGCTGCTAGAATCATTTCTCCTAATCAATATGGGTTTGTGCAGGGTAGACAGATTCAGGATTGCATTGGTATTGCTTCTGAAGCTATTAACATGCTTTCTAAAAAGGTTAGAAGAGGTAATGTGGCTTACAAAGTTGATATTCATAAAGCTTTTGACACTCTGAGTTGGAAGTTCTTATTATTAGTTTTAAAACGCTTTGGTTTTCACCCCTCGTTTGTCGGTTGAATTAGTACAATTCTCCGTTCAGCTATGCTTTCTATCAGAATAAGTGGTAGTTTGGTGGGTTTTTTTCCCTGCAGTCGAGGTGTAAGACAAGGTGATCCATTGTCTCCTTTACTTTTCTGTCTT